>ERZ894236.18-NODE-18-length-276757-cov-33.5395_pt1 | contig 276757 bp, 277 predicted proteins | sample MGYA00380297_ERZ894236 | MGnify/ENA primary metagenome ERZ894236 (study PRJEB32331, sample SAMN06328420) | human gut metagenome | biome: human gut microbiome; feature: stool | host: Homo sapiens | collected 2014-08-04 ... | reverse complement strand
CAGAGCCTTATAGGCGCATATTAAAAACCCCCGGCTATGCCGGGGGATATTTATTATTGTTCAGTCTGAAACGGTTATCAAAAAGTTTGCAAAATGATTTAGCAAAACGGTATGAAATTTGTACAGATTGTAGGTGGTTTGAGGTTTAGATGTGTGGGTAAGGAGAGGGGCGTTTGGGGTGAGGAGCGGACGTTGGCACGATGGTGATGCGTTAACCAGTAAAGGCTTCTTCAATGGTGAAGTGGCCGACAGAATTTAGACGGATGTAACTACAGCGCTAAGTATTATGGCGATGATATGTTTACTATTTTGATACTACGCTTGCGAATACAGGCGTCCAAGTTAAGTCTTTTTTCTGGTTGTTTATTTGCTTTTAAATGGTATTAACATGAGTAAAGATGACTATATTCTTCGGGCACTATCAAAAATCTCTCACAAGCGCTGGGAACACTACATCATCAACCGAATTTTTCACAGATTGAATGACCCTGAGCTTGAATTCGTTTGCCAGCAGTGTATTCGAAAGGAAGGGCACTCTGGAAAAATTTATCTTGCAGACCTGCTTTTTCCGCAGTTGAAGCTGTATCTTGAAATAGATGAGGCGCACCATGATAGCGATGAAGCTAAAATGGCTGACAGAATCCGTCGTTTGGACATCATGGAAGCGACGGGGTTTATTGAAAAACGAATTCCAGCCAATAACACGACACTGGACAAGATTAATCATCTTGTTGATGAATTCATCCTTCTTGTTAGGGACAGAAAAGCCCAACAGGAAGCCCAGGGCTTATTCCTTCCTTGGGACTATAACAGCCGTTATACCGCTCAAATACACATTAATGCAGGCTTTCTTGAAGCAGGGCCTTACGCTGTATTCCGATATCACAGGGATGCTTTGCAGTGCTTTGGTTATGGAGATAAAGGACACCACCAATCAGGTAGCTGGCGGGTACCTGAGACTGTTGTAAAGGCGATCGGTTTGAGCGGAGATGTGATGGTTTGGTTTCCACGTTTATATAAGGCGGGGGAGTGGGACAACTCACTTTCCATTGATGGTGACCTGATAACGGAAAAAAGCCTTAATTCAACACGCAACTATAGGGAAACATGGTGTTATCGTATCGTAATGGCTCATTCTCGTGATGAGCTAAATCGGACACTATATCGATTTCTTGGTGTTTTCACTCAAGATGAGCAGCTATCATCTGAAGGAGTTAACGTTTTCAAGCGGGTAGATACACGCATCAAGGTTTATACAACACAAAAGTAGCTCTGCATTTTGTAGCTTAGCCATAATTAAATCTCCTGTGATGTAGAAATTTAATTATGGCTATAATCCTGAAAGAGCGAAAAGTGGAAGTTCATAGTTGTTCTCAAAATTGATGAAGGTATTGCTAACATTACAGCATATTATCAATTGTGAGCATGTCCATTACACGCCTTACGGGTGGTCGCAACAAGGATAATTTATGGATAATCTAACAAGGAATCAGCATTTTATATCTCAGACAGAGCAGCGCAGTAACTGCATTGATGAGAGCAAACCAAAAGATAAGAAGCGAATCTACAAATTTGAAATTGCAGATCGAGAAAATAGTGTTGTTCGCTTGACAAATGCTGAAGGCGTCAAAATAAAGACTAACCTCTCTTTTAACGATCTCTTTAGTTTCGATGTGAAAAGCTCAAGGTTAAGAAAGAATTTAGAGAATTTCTTTCATAAATTTGAAATGGACTTAGCTCCAGCAACTGGCCTCCTTATCTCCGAGTCCAAGTTAAATCCTGGAAGCGATGTTTTGAAGGGCGCCGCTGAACGAGTGCTCAAAGCAAAGTTCATGGGGTGGATTCGAAACCCTTATTTGATTGCTCAAACAATTAATATATATAAGGAATTGGTTGGGATGTATCCAACGGATCCTCTTTTGCTAGTCCACTTCTCCGACATTCGTGTGGGAGAAAAACCTCACCTAACTGAGGTTTGCGCAGAGTTCGGGGTGACGAGTGAGCTGTATTTCCAGTGGTTGGAGATTCTTTTTCTGGCGTTAATGACCCCACCCGGAGCAACAAAAAGTATCCTAGAGTCGACTGTTGATTGGATTGTTGAGTCAAAGGGGAAAATGGGCCATTTGATAGTCGCAACCTTTGACGACATTCCAGGTTGTAGAGTAGCATTACCCGATACAGGCTACCTTCAAGGAACTAATGATCCCCATCATAATATGTTTCTTTTTAATTTGAGTCGTAGTGCGTTTGCTTCATTCAATGTGGTGGACTTGTCAAAGCAGAACCTTGTAAATATTCCGCCACAAATAAAGGGGAAAGTAGAGTCGTTCAACATAAAATTCTCAGCACAGCATCATCACAATGATATGAGGTTACTAGGATTTTTTAACGGGCTGGCCACCTATCAAGCCAATTCTCATATTTTTTGTGCTGACCCTAAGATTTTCGGAGTTACCACTATTTAATGGGTGCAATTGTTTTAGGTTGAGTAGTAGTAAAGTCCGCTATTGGCACAAACCTGACTTATGACCTAGAAAACAGATATACGAGCTAAACTATGGGCCAATAAAATATTATATCAACACCTTTATCCAATCTTTGCCACGATCATCATGATATTTATCGGTTTGCTGCTGGTTTTTATGGCCCAGCAGGTTTTTGGTATTAATTCCTTGTTGCCGGTATAAACGCTCAGACAATGACCGCATTTCATGAAATGTTTCCGGTGTTCCTTCTCCCCAATCGATATCGGTTTTATCCCTGGCTTTTTTAAAGTTGGTGGTCAGGGTATTTGCGGTTACCTGGCCGCCGGGTTGTGACTGTGATGTAATCCGTGTGTAGTGGACTAAATATTTGCTGACATACAGATCACGGCATCCGGCAATCACATCCCGCAGGCTGATATTGAGTGTCTGACACGGTTGCTTTGTTGCGAGGGCTGGGTTATATCCCGTCGGAACTTCACTGGCATGCTGTGCCTCTTTGAATACATCAATCAATACCGAACGGACATTCAAACCCGCAATCACGGGGTTTATATACGTGCTGTTCATCCATTTCCTTGTTACCAGCTTGCTTAGATGTCATATCAGGCGTTAACTATAGCGATTGATGGTTTGCTTAAGGTACTGGTATGAAAAAGAACGATCTGATTGATTATATTCAGCATAACTACGGCACATCCCCTGATTATCCGTGGATTAAATATCCGGATTATGCCGTATTCAGGCACCGGGGGAATTCCGGGTGGTTTGCTCTTATTATGTCAGTATCTGCTGATAAAATAGGTGCCGGAGACGCAAAGACGGTGGCGGGTATTATTAATGTTAAGGTTGCGCCCTAACTGGTGGGTTCTCTCCGCTTAAAGGAGGGCGTCTATCCTGCATATCATATGAATAAAGAACATTGGGTCACAATAATACTGGATGGAAAGTTTAACAGCGGGGAACTGAAATCACTGATTGATGATAGTTACAGGCTGACGCAGTAAGCGTTATATGTCTATCTCATTACTTATAAGCTGATATCCCGTATTTGCGGGATTTTTTGCTATATACTATTTTTGTAAAAAAATGTAAACTATATATTGAAAATTCAGAAGCTATCCTTATATAGATAACGTACCCGGATAAGAAAAACAGTGGTATATAATCAATAGTAAATTGAAATACTGAAGGAGGAATTATGCAGAACATTAGTTCTTTTTCATTATTTCCGGCATTATCTGACAGCTTGCTGTCAACGCGTTTTGATCAGATGGATCGTTTATTCAGCCAGCTTACGGGCAACAGACCAATAACCTCAGAACATCCGTATAACCTGAAGCAATTAAATGATGCGCGTTATCAGCTGACGGTTAGTGTTCCCGGCTACAGGGACGATGATCTTGAGGTATCACTGAAAGGCGGCAAGCTCAGTATTCAGGGCAAACAGCCTGCTGAAGTGGTTAATGAATCAGAGAAATGGGTACATCAGGGGATAGTAAAAAATCAGTTTTCATTAGAATTTAACCTTGGTAAGAATGTTAAAATCCAAAATGCAGAGTTATCCTGCGGATTATTGACATTGGATATAGAGTATGAAATTCCGGAAGAAGAAAAGCCACAGTTAATCGCTATTGAAAATAAAGATACCAAGGCTTAATTTTTTATTCTGTTTACCCTGTGGAAACCGTCAGATCGGTGGGTTCCACAGGGCTTGAAAATGATAATATTGATACGATATATATAGTGCGCTGTTGTTAATAGTATTTATGTGGATTAAAGGTATAACAACAGTGCAAGCCTCACTTCGGTGAGGCTTTTTTATTATCAGGTTATATATTTTTAGTGATGTGATAATTTTGGTTTTATATGCAGGGTAAACAAGTCAAATAGCTTTGCTTATTGATTTTTCGACAGCTCTGCACTCAGGGCTGATTCCATCGACCTGATCTATTTTCCCGGGCTGGTTCCCTTCCGGCGTATCCATTTTGATTACGCATACATTTTGTTCCGGCTGGTGCCTGGTTTTTGGTGAACAGCCTGCTACCAGGAAAAAGAAGACGATAAATAATAATGCCTTAGTTTTGTGCATATAAACAGTCCTGTATTGCAAAGTGTCAGTGCTTAATGCTATCAGGGTAACGGCATGAAATAAAACATATTTTATACATTCTGACTCATTTTAACCCCTTTAAAACATATCACCCGGTTACGGTATTTTCCTGTCAATTATCCGGCGGAGGATAATTGACAGGAAAGCGGATACTGAAAGACATTCAGCGGGCTGCAAAGCAGCCGGAATAATGCCTGACGACCGGAGCATCAGCAGCGTAAATAACTATACTGTTTTGCTTTCCTTTTGCGCCAGTATGTCCGGAAGATTTATTTCTATCCAGTCTGCCAGTATGGCGACTTTTTCACTTATCTGTTCACCAGAATCGGTCAGTGTATACTCGACGTGGGGCGGTAATACCGGATATGACACGCGATTAATGAAGCCATCCTGTTCCAGCGCCTGTAATGACTGAGCTAACATTTTCTCACTTATTCCGCCGATTTTGCGTCGTAAATCGCTGAAACGGTGTGTCCCGTCACGAAGGGAAATTAAAATCAGTATCCCCCAGCGGCTTGTTACATGTTTAAGAATTTCCCGGGAAGGGCATTGCGCGGCAAATAAATTACCGTCGCGTAACTGTTGGGATAATGTTGAAGCTGCCACGTTGCACTTACCTTTTTGTATGTACTTACTTTAAGTAAGTCTAAGTGTTATGTTAACGAAACACAAGTGATACATTAAGGAGCTATCTTATGATTGCGATTACCGGTGCAACAGGCCTCCTGGGCCAACATGTTATTGAAAACCTTCTGCAAACAGTCCCAGCAGGCCAGATTGTGGCGATTGTCCGTAATCCGGCAAAAGGTGCATCCCTGAGCCGGAAAGGCATTTCTGTACGTCAGGCTGATTACAATGATGAAGCATCATTAATCAGGGCGTTACAGGGGGTTGAGAAACTGCTTCTGATTTCCTCCAGCGAAATCGGGCAGCGAGTCACGCAGCATCGTAATGTGATTAATGCTGCAAAATCAGTCAATGTGAAATTTATTGCCTATACCAGTTTGTTACATGCCGATACCTCTCCGCTGAGTTTGCATACTGAGCATGTGGAAACAGAAAAAATGCTGGCTGATTCCGGTATCCTGTATACCCTTTTGCGCAATGGCTGGTATACGGAAAACTATCTGGCCAGTGTGCCTGCTGCGCTTGAGCATGGTGTCTTTATTGGTGCGGCCGGAGACGGAAAAATCGCTTCCGCAGCCAGAGCTGATTATGCGGCGGTTGCCGCCCGTGTTATCAGTGAAGACGGGCATGCGGGTAAGGTGTATGAGCTTGCCGGAGATGAGGCGTGGACATTAAGCCACCTGGCGAAAGAACTGACTGAACAGAGCGGAAAGAATGTTGTGTATCAGAATTTAAGTCAGGCTGATTTTGTTGCTGCACTGAAAAATGCGGGTCTGCCTGATAAATTGTCTGAGATGCTTGCTGACTCTGACATTGGTGCGTCCGAAGGAGGATTGTTCGATGATAGTCATACTCTGAGTAAACTGATTGGACGACCAACAACAACACTTGCTGAGAGCATCAAAAGTATTCTGTAACTTATCTTTCGGCAGAGTTTCTGCAGGCACAGAGTACGGTATTTGCTGGTGGTAAATAAACACGATAACCGATGGCTATTATTAATAGCAGATACAACTGAAAAAAAACAGCCCGGCTATTGCCGGGCAAATTGATTAACGGAAGGGATACTTGCGACTTCTGCAACCGAATATACCTGCCAAAAGTTAAACGTAATATAAACAAGTATAAATACTTGGTATTAGGTTTATAATTAAGGCCAATGGGGTTAATTGGTCCTTTTGCTTGTCGTTAAACAATAATTTAAGATTTTTTCCCGTCAATGTCTTTTATTTTTGGATAATTATTCTGAGTTGTATGTTTTTTGTTGATAGCTTGGTTTGTCAGTCAGCATATTATGTTTTACCTTTAATATATGTTTATCAGGAGGTTCATAATGAAAGATATTAATTTTATTGTAGGGCAGAATATCCGCGACCTAAGACACCGTAATGGCTTGACTACAAAGATGTTAGCTAAAATGCTGGGGGTCTCACAGCAGCAGTTGTCAAGGTATGAACGGGGTGTTAATAAAATAGATGTCAGTGTTGTATTTAAGATAATAAATATATTTCATGTGTCTTATGAATATCTGTTTCCTGAAGCTCAGAATGATTATACTGAATCAGTAAAAAGCTCCTTTGTATATATGGAGCCTTTAGCAATCTGATAATGCAAAAAATAAAATCATAAATGTTATTCATTACCATATAAAAAATGAATATCATTCTTATTTAAGTATGATAAATACACAATAAAGCCAGCTTAATATATTGTGAGCTGGTTTTAATTTGTACAAAAATATCACTGCATAAAAACAGGATATATCAGAGCGCCATGATAAATGCTGTAATATCGGTATCTGACATAGCCATTGATGATTTACTTAAGGTGCTGATATGAAAAAGAACGATCTGATTGAATATATCCGGACTAATTACGGCTCAGCCCCTGACTATCCGTGGATTAAATATCCGGATTATGCGGTATTCAGGCACCACGGAAATGCCAAATGGTTTGCTATCATAATGTCAGTATCTGCTGATAAAATAGGCGCCGGAGACGCAGAGAAAGTAGTGGATATTGTTAATGTTAAAGCTGTACCGGAAATGGTTGGCTCTCTCCGCTTAAAGGATGGCATCTATCCTGCGTATCACATGAACAAAGAACACTGGGTTACGATAATACTGGATGCTGAATTCAGCAGTGAAGAACTGAAGTCATTAATTGATGATAGTTACAGACTGACCTGGTAACGATAATTTACAGGATCAACTCTCCGTAATTTCTTGATAGTTCGCATGTTCCGTTATTCCGGAGCCCATATATTAAATTTTTATTTTGTACCTTTATCCAATCTTCGCTGTGATCATCATGATATTTATCAGTTTGTTACTGATTTTTATGCCCCGGCAGATTCTTGGTTTCCGGGGCATTTACAGGCATGCAAAATATTGCATTCCTGTGCTGTAATACCTACCGAAACAGTTGACCCATGAAATCAATCGATATATAACCAAGTATATATCGATTAAAGTGGGTAATAACGATGAAAAAGTATCTGATTGGGTTTATTGCTGTCATTTTTTCATTTTCCGGCCAGGCGGCGCGGGAGTTTACAGATCAGCTGGGGCGCAAGGTTGTTGTTGATGATCATGTTGAGCGGGTAGCTGTTCTTCAGCATCAGACACTGAATTTACTGGTTCAGCTGGATGCAACGGACAAAATTGTGGGTGTGATGGGAAACTGGCGTGAGCAGCTCGGTCAGAATTATGAACGGCTGGCGCCTGAATTAGTGAAAGTGCCCAATGTAGGCGATCTGAAAAGCGTCAATCTTGAAAGCCTGGTGCAGCTGAAACCGCAGGTGGTTTTTGTCACTAATTATGCGCCACAGGAAATGATCGATAAAATCACCTAGGTAGGCATCCCTGTTGTTGCCATTTCACTGCAGAAAGACAACAGCAGCCACGCCAAAAATAATGTGAATCCTGAGCTTGATAATGAAGAGCAAGCCTACAATGACGGGCTGAAAGAAGGGATCACCCTGATTGGTGATATCGTTAATAAGCCGGACAATGCACAAGAGCTGATTAAACAAACCTTTGACAGCAGAGATATAGTGACCCGGCGTCTGAAAGATATTCCTGAAAATCAGCGTGTCCGGGCTTATATGGCAAACCCGGATTTGACCACTTACGGCTCAGGAAAATATACCGGTTTAATGATGCAGCACGCCGGCGCAATGAATGTCGCCGCTGCGACCATTAAAGGGTATAAACAGGTTTCTCTCGAGCAGGTTATCAGCTGGAACCCGGAAGTTATTTTTATTCAGGATCGCTACCCGGGTGTTGTTGACGAAATTAATAATGATCCCCGCTGGCAGGTTATTGATGCAGTGAAAAATAAACGTGTCTATTTAATGCCGGAATATGCCAAAGCCTGGGGATATCCGATGCCGGAAGCAATGGCAATCGGTGAGTTATGGATGGCGGCTAAACTGTATCCGCAGAAATTTGCCGATATTGACGTGGATGCAAGGGTGAATAACTGGTATCAGAAATTCTATCGCACTCAATATCAGGGCAGTCATTAATGCATATTATGGCGGCCGGCAGTCTGCGGGGAGCGCTGACTGCCATTTTAGCCGGTTATTCCGGTAATCAAATACCGCCGGTAACCTGTGATTTTGGTCCGGCAGGTTTATTGCGGCAAAAAATTGAATCCGGGGTAAAGTGCGATCTGTTTTTGTCTGCGGACCGGGCACATCCGGAAGCATTACTCCGGAATAAGACAGCATTCAGGGTTGAGCCTTTTATTGCCAATTACTTAGGAATTACCACCACCACTGAATTAGCTGAACAATATCCTGACTGGCAGCAATTACTGCGTGCTCCGGATTTAATTATCGGTACTTCAACGCCGGTGGATGATCCCTGCGGCGATTATGTGGTGCAGTTTTATTCTGAACTCAGTAAAACCGACCCGGAACTGGCGGAAAATATCCGCAATCGTACACAGCATCTGGTGGGCGGAAAAAATTCACCGGCGATCCCTGCGGGACAAATGGCGTCTCAGTGGCTGATTCATTCTCATCAGGCAGATATATTTATTGGTTACCGGCATTATCAGAAAAAAACGTCAGAACTTCCCGGGCTCGCGACAATCGCTATTCCGGAAGCCGATAATATTAAGGCAATATATTGTATGGCCTTAATATCACCGCTGGCTCAGACTTTTGCTGATTACCTGTTACAGACTGAATCACAACAAATTTTTATGGAAAATGGTTTTGTGCCTCTTAGTTGAAACAACTAAAAAAACGGCTAAAAATATGACGGGAAATGTTATATTAAAACAGTCAGATAAAACCAATATGTTGTGAATTCAACCTGAAGACCGGGGCTGAGAGTGAAAGGAAAAAACGTTATTATTGTTCACGGTTATACTGCATCACCGGCAGATAACTGGTTCCCGTGGTTAAAAAAAGAGCTGGAATTGCTTGGTGCCGCGGTTATTGTTCCTGCGATGCCGGAACCGCATTCTCCTGATCCGCAAAAATGGCAGCAATGCCTTATCGGCAACAATATAACAGCGGATGAAAATACAATTTTTGTCGGGCACAGTCTTGGTTGTATTACGGTACTGCGATATATCGCCGAACATATTCCGGAAGGGACAAAACTGGGTGGTTATATTTTAGTCTCCGGTTTTGATTGCAGTCAGGAAACACTACCTGAGCTGGAGGCGCATGTTCAGTATCCTCTGGATTATACTAAGCTGACAGAGATTTCTGATAAACGAATTTCAGTCATATCTTCCGACGACTGGGTAGTCAGCCCGCAGGCATCGAAAACGCTGGCGGAGTCGTTGCAGACTCAGGTTATTATTGAAAATAACGCCGGACATTTTCTGGACAGGGAAGGGTATACGGAGTTTCCGGCGCTGCTTAATATATTCAGAACGGTTTTCTGAGACAGGATATCCCTCAGCTACGTATCTTCCGCAGCTCATTTTCGTCAGCCGTAAAAATACTGTATATTTACACAGTGGCTTTGCGGAGGACAGAGAATGAGAGATATTCAGGTGGCATTAGAACGGTGGGGTAACTGGGCGGCAACAGGAGAGAATAATCTCGGTTATCCGCATATTGCGGCGGGATTTAAGGGACTTATCAGCGGCGGTAATTCAGGTCGCCTGTTATGTACCGATACAGACGGCCTTATGATCGACAATGCTATCGCAAAATTAAAAACGGTCCGTAAAGATGAGGAATATGACCTGGTCATTGCGCATTATATGTACCATATATCCAAACGGGCGATTGCCCGCAAACAAAAAATCAGTGAGGGCCGGGTCCGCCAGATGATGCAGGTCGCGGAAGGATTTGTGGATGGTTATCTTTACGCCGCCGGTGCTGCTCTGGATATGGATCATGAAATAAGTCATGTCAGGCCGTCTTTATGCAACTAAAATAAACAGAATCATTTTCCGGCCCCGCAAATGCGGGGTTTTTTATTTTTAATAATACCTGACAGGGGATCCGGAGGTGATAAAAAAAGAATAGTGCGCTGCGCAAAAACAGTGATAATGTGATAAAAATGGTTAATAAAATGGATAATCAGGAATATCAGAGATGAGTTTCTCCGGTATTTTTTTATCTTTTTTCAGAGACTGTTTTTATAAGCGAAAGCCTGTTCCGGACGCAGAAAAAAAGAATTAGCGCGCTACGCAATAACAGTGCTAATGTGATAAAACTGGTTAACACATTGATTAGCCATAATATCAGAACCCCGCATTATGCGGGGTTTTCTGTTTCTGTCACACCCGTTAAATGTCGCCATACGGCGGCTTTTTTTATTTCAGTTTTCCCTATCGGGAAAAACAACTGTAACTGTTAATTATCTGGAGAAAATTATGGCCGGAGAAAAAATCTCACCGGAATACGCAATGTTACCTGCGGGCACTATCGTTAAATTTGGTGATATCGGCGATACCACGGAAAAAATGAAACAACTGGTGAACTGTAAAGCACTCGGTGCTACCGGTCTTACCGGTGGTTTTATCGATGTGACCACACTCATTGATACTAATAAGCAGTCAATTTCGGATTTACCGGAAGGCCCGGAAAAATCACTCGGCTTTATTGATGATCCGGCAAATGAAAACTTTGCCGCATTCCTGAATGCTGCCGAAAAACGCGAAACCAAACAGTTTTATTTCGCACTGCCTAACGGCCGGACAGCAACCATGATCCTGGCATTATCAGGCTGGGAAATGAATGAAATCAGTGCCCCTGCCGGGGAAGTTATTCAGATCACGGTGAAAGGTAAGCAGAATAATATTGTCTGGGGTACCACCACCGTCTCTCCTGAAGGGGGCAAATAATAATGAGCCTGAAATCAGCATTATTAAAGCCGGATATGCATGTTGAAAAACGCACATTATTCGGTGCTGAAGTCAATCTTATCCGCCTGACCGTCGGCCAGCTTGATCATTATGACCGCGAAGTCCGGGCTGCAATCGAAGCCGGTGATTTTGGCCGGGTTTCTGTCGCCGGGGCGAATTTGATCTTATCGGCCATTTGTGATGAAAACGGTAAGCCGCTGAAGGCCTCGGATTTACCGACAGCAAAACAGCTGATTGATGCACACAGTAATGCGGCATTTTTAACCGCCATGAAAACATTGCAGCAATATTGCTACGGTACAGTGGAAGACGCCAAAAAAAACTGACGGACTCACCCCGCCTGTATCAGCTGTTTCAGCTGGCTGACCGGTGGGGTGAGCCGGATCCGAGAAAACTGGCAGAATTGCCCGCCGATATTATTAATCACTGGCGGGCTTTTTTTATGCTTGAAGAAGATGCGGCAGGCGTTAATTACGGGACAGGTACTGCTCCGGCAGTACCTTCCGGTATTGATAGCCAATGCAATGATGTGATGAGGATCTTAAATGGCTGACATTGAAACTCTGGCGGCTGCATTACACCGCAATGCAGCCTCCTTTAAGGCGGACATGGCGGAGGCGTACAGCAGTGCATCCGCAGACTCGCTGAAGTTCGCACAGTCTACCGGTGCGGATGCGGCTGGTACTGCAAATAAGCTGGCGCTGGTCTCTGATGAGGCAAAACGTGCCGGTAATCATCTGGCGCAGGCAGGTGCCGGATTCAGTCAGTTCGCTATCCCGCTGACAACGTTACTGAACAGTCTGAATACCGGCGGGTCATTGACGTTCTCTGCACTGATCCCGGCGCTGGGACAGGCGCTGAATGAAACCGGTAAATTAAGTGCTGAGATTGATAATAAGCGCGCGAAGGATATTGCGGCAGCGGAAAGTGCTCTCCGGATGGCTCAGGCTCAGGTACGGCAGGCAGAGAGTGCAAAACAGGCGGCTCAGTCACAGATCCGGCTGGCCGGTAATATGCGGGATGAGGCCGTAGCCCGTCGCGAACAGGCGCTGGCGCTGGATGCGTATTATGCGAAAAAAGCCGCGCTCAGTAAGCAGGACGGCACCGATGTTTCTTATGCAAAAGAACACGCAAGAAATGCGGCTGTTATCAGCAATGCCAACATTGCGGAGACAAATGCGAAGTTACAAATCGCAAATGCATCCCGAAGCCTGGCGGATGCTGAGCGCAGTGAAGTCGCGGGAAAACAAAACCTGGCGACGGCGATCACCCGGGTGGCTGACGAAAACAAAAAACTGAGTGTTTCACAGCGGCTGACCGCGCAGGCGGGTGGTCTCCTTAAAAGTACGTGGGGTATGCTCGGCGGTCTGCCGGGCGTGGGGCTGATGCTGGCGGCTGACGGAATTTCTTACCTGTATTCGCAGTATAAACAGGCGGAAGAACGGCAAAATGCCTTTACACAGGCGATACAGCAGGGCGGCGCGGGGATCAGTAACTCCGTTTATCAGCTCAGTGCTCTGACAAATCATCTCGGCGGAACGGCTGAGGCGTATAAAACAGTGACAACCGCAGCGGGGGCGGGTTTTTCCGGCACAATGTTGCGGGATATCTCTGAGTTTGGTGTGCAGCTGGAAAAATCCGGCGGCAGTGCGGATTATATGATCTCAAAACTGGCATCCATTAATGAACAGCCGTTGCAGAGTCTGCGGCAGCTTATTAATGAAGGGTTGGCATTTGATGAGAACACCATAAGCCGGATCGCCCTGCTGGAGCGTCAGGGGGATGTGGAAGAGGCAAAGGAACTGGCCCGTCAGAGTGCGCTGGATGCCACTAAAAAACTGCATGAAGAACAGACCCAGATTAATACTGTTCACGAGAAAGGCGTTAAAGAGATTGAGGATCGCTATGCGTCCCTGAATCAGAATGCGAGGGATTTTTCAGTCAGCACCGGTATTGCCAGAATTCAGGCATCCAATATGGAAAAACTGATGTGGCAAATCGGCACCACAATACAAAATGCAGCACTGGAAAAGCAGCAAAAAGAGCAGATAAAAGATACCCGTGAACAGTTGGATGTTGAGCTGAAATTAAACTCAGCACATCAGGCCGGCAGGGACAGAAACGCGGAAAAACAGCAACTGCAGAATGTTGCCCGTGAACAGCTGAAATCCGGGCAGATGGATGCCGCGCAGTTTGAACAGACGATGAAGGGGCTTGATACCCTTTACGGTTCATCTGTGCAAAAAACATCCGGAAGCCGTGGCAGTGTTATACCGGAGGGACAGCGCCGGACACAGCAACTGATGGAGCAGACGGCTGTACTCAGGGCACAACTGGCCGAAAACGAAAAACTGACGGAATCAGAAAATAAATTAATCGCATTTGACCGCGAATTGCTGGATTTATCCGGTAAGAAAAATGATGCCGGTAAACGAAGTGTTCAGGAGAATGCGGCGGCAATCCGTTCAGTACTGGAAACGAATGCGGCGCTTGAGCGGGAAATCGCGCTCAAAAAATTAAGCAGACAATATGATGAACAAAATCGTGATCTGAAATCCCGGACTGCGACCATGCAGCAGGAGGCGGATAATCAGAGATTACAGGGCACGATGTCGCCGATCAGTTTTGAACTGATGCAAAAAGAGCAGGAGATAGCGGCGGATTTCGGCCGGCGCCGCTATGAACTGGATAAAAATGTCACGGATAAAACATCGGATCTGTATATCGCGCAAACAACGCTCTTCAATGAAGAGCAGGAAAAACAACTCAGCATTGTGCGGCAGACTGCCGGTGAAAAAGCCCTTAAGGAAGAGAGCTGGCAGGAAGGTTTAAAACAGGGTTGGAAAGATTTCACTGCGGACAGCGGCAGTGCATTTGAAATGATGCGCGGCGTATCTGCCAGGGCATTAAGCAGCACCTCTGCATTATTTTCTGATTTCCTGTTAACCGGGCGTGCCGGTTTTGCCGATTTTACCCGGTCGATCCTGACCGATATTGCGAAAATGATCATTCAGATGATGATTTTCAACAGTATTAAAGGCGCACTCGGCGGGACGTGGCTTGGTAATTTGATAGGGATTGAACCGAACGCAGCGGGAGGTGTTTACAGCTCTGCGGGACTGAGTTCATACAGTAACAGCATTGTCAGCTCACCGGTGTTTTTTCCGGTCAGTAACAGCGGTACACCCACGGTCGGGCTGATGGGGGAAGCGGGTGATGAAGCTATCATGCCGCTGAAGCGCGGACCTGACGGCAACCTGGGTGTCAGAGCCTTCGGCGGCCGGGCTGCGGCTCCCGGAATCGCCGGTGCGGCGGCGCCCGTGGTGTATATCACCGTGTCGTCAGAGGGGAGCCCGCAGACACAGGCGACCGGCGGATATGAGCAGTTCGGCAGAGAAGTCGGGCAGTTTGTTGATCAGCGTTACCGCTCACTGGTGGCATCGGATTTACGTCCCGGCGGGGCAATCTGGAATGTGGCGAAGGGGGGAAGATGATCGAAGCATTCACATGGAGCCCGCGGCTCAGCCCGCAGGGTGAAATATTATTCAGAACCCGGAAAGCAAAATTCGGGGATGGTTATGAACAAATAAGCGGGGACGGTATTAACCCGCGCAGTCAGAAGTGGTCACTGAATTTTACCGGGACAGAAAGTTATATCCGGCCAATCCGCGATTTTATTGACCGGCACGGCGGGATCCGTGCATTTCAGTGGAAACCGCCTCTGGAAGATACCGGGTTGTACCGCTGTGATGATCCGAAACTGACCCCGCTCGGCGGCGGCAATTATTCACTTTCTCTCACTTTTACCCAGGCATTTAAACCATGATCACAAATGACTACCAGAAGCCGGAACCGGGTAATGCCGTCCGGCTTTTTGAGGTTGACGGCACGGAGTTCGGTGCGCCGGATGTTTTGCGGTTCCATGCCTGCAACATCCCGCACTCAGAGGCTGAAATTACTGCCGCTGGTGGAGATCCGGAAAAATTACCGGCGAAATCCATCTGGTGGCAGGGTAATGAATACCGTGCCTGGCCGGTACAGATTGACGGAATTGAGGCATCGACAACCGGCTCCGGCGCACAGCCGAAATTATCGGTAGCGAATCTCGATGGCTCAATTACAGCATTGTGTCTGTCTTATGACGATATGCTGAAAGCGAAAGTCACGATACACGATACGCTGGCTCACTACCTGGACGCGGCGAATTTTCCGGACGGTAACCCGGCGGCGGATCCGACCCAGGAAAAAATCACTGCTTTTTATATCGACAGCAAATCTTCGGAAACCAATGAGGTTATTGAGTTTGAATTAGCCAGTCCGATGGATTTGCAGGGCGTGCTGATCCCCACCAGGCAGCTGCATTCAATGTGTACCTGGTGCATACGTGGCAAATACAAATCCGGTGACGGCTGTGATTATGCCGGTCAGAACGGGTATTTCGATAAGCACGGCAATCGTGTGGATGATCCGGCACAGGATCAGTGCAGCGGCATGCTGAACACAGGCTGCTTCCCTCGCTTCGGCAAAAACAATCCGATCCCGTTCGGCGGCTTTCCGGGAACATCATTACTGAGGAAATAGGGATGCGCAAAAACATTCAGGCGGCCATTTTTGCACATGCAAAACGTGATTACCCCCGCGAGTGCTGTGGGGTGATCGCGCAAAAGTCCCGGGTGATGAAATACTTTCCCTGCCGCAATATCGCGGTCACGCCGGAAGAGCATTTTGTCTTATCGCCGGAGGATTACGCCGCTGCGGAGGATTGGGGTACAGTGACCGGTATTGTTCACAGTCATCCGGATGCCACCACCCGGCCGTCAGAACTGGATAACGCACAGTGCGATGCCCTCGGTGTGCCGTGGTATATCGTCAGCTGGCCGGAAGGGGATCTGCGGACTGTTCAGCCACGCGGTGAGCAGCCATTACTTGGGCGACCTTTTGTGCTCGGGTTTACGGACTGCTGGGGGCTGGTAATGAGCTGGTTCAGGCAGGAGCATGGCATTGAACTGCCGGATTACCGGGTGGATTATCCCTGGTGGGAGCAGGGCGAAAACCGGTACACAGATAATTGGCGGGAGGCGGGATTTATTCAGGTTGATGACCCACAACCTGGGGATATCATTGTGATGCAGGTGCAGGCACCGGTCGCCAATCATGCCGGTATTTTGCTGGGTAATAATATGCTGCTGCATCATTTGTATGGACACCTGAGCCAGCGGGTTCCGTATGGCGGTTATTGGCGTGATCGCACAGTTATGGTACTGAGACACAAAATATTCATGACAAACTAGTCTATTGTAGATAACCTTATTTTTATTTTTTGCAGGAAGGTAAAATGAAAAAATTATTAATTATTTTTTCTTTAATAATGGTTGGTTGTGCTACATCGGCAGTAAATCCAAAATTAGCGAAAATAACGCCTGAAAACAGGATATTTTTGTCTGAGACATATAATGAAAATACTGGAAAGGTAACAGTGATTCGTGACTCTGGTGTCACAAACGGAAAGATGCTTATCACTATGTATATAGATGGAAAGCGTGCTGCAGAAATGGATACATCAGAGAAAGTTACATTTAATGTTAATAGCGGTGAGCATATTATTGGGGTAACTTTTGAGGGGATGTTTTTCTCTTCACCAGACGAGATAATGCAAGAAAGAGAATTTACCATAAGTGAAGGTGACCATAAATATTATCGTATATTTACCGATCAGTTCGGAAATTTAGATATTAAGCCAACAATGCTCAGGTAAAGGTACTCAATATAAATGAAACCCGCGAAAGCGGGTTTTTTAATGGAGGAGAAAATGTCACAGGAAATAATGGCAAAAATAGAGCTGGGTGGTGTATTGGGTAAGACGTTCGGTAAAAAACATCAGCGTCTTGTCAGTACTACGTCCGAAGCCGTCCGGGCGCTGTGCTGTACTATTTCGGGCTTTGAACAGTTCCTGAATACCAGCAAATCACGTGGGTTAACTTACGCGGTATTTCGCGGGAAAAAGAATATCGGGGTGGATGACCTGGGGTTTCCGGCAACTGATGATGTTATCCGGATTGTGCCGGTAGTGATCGGCAGCAAGCGCGGCGGGTTATTTCAGACCATTTTTGGTGCGGTGCTGGTGGCCGCTGCCGGTCTTATGACTCCCGGTGGCATAATTGCAGCCTTTAGCGCCGGTGGTATGGCGGGCTTTATGGCCACAACCGGCGCGGCGATGATGCTCGGCGGTATTATCCAGATGCTGTCCCCGCAACCAAACGGGATCGCCATGAAAGACCAGGGTGAGAATAAACCGTCCTATGCGTTCGGTGCGCCCACGAACACCGTTTCTCAGGGCTACCCGGTACCGATCGGTTACGGTAAACGCCGTATCGGTGGGGCCGTTATCTCTGCCGGTATTTACGTCGAAGATCAGCAGTAACCCTTTCTCCGTTTTTCAGCAGGAATCCCACAATGACACAAATCACAGGCCGCAAAGGCGGCGGTGGCAGCCCGCGCACGCCCGTCGAACAGCCGGACGATTTACAGTCCGTTGCCAAAGCAAAATTGCTGATTGCCCTCGGTGAGGGGGAATTTGCCGGTGAGCTGACCGGGAAGGCTATTTTTCTGGACGGCACCCCGCTTCTGAATGCTGACGGGTCAGAAAACTTCCCCGGCGTGGTATGGGAATACCGCCCCGGTACCCAGGCACAAACCTATATTCAGGGGATGCCGGCAGCGGAGAATGAAATCACGGTTGGTACCACTGTTCAGAGCAGCACACCGTGGGCACACGCATTCACTAATCCGCAGCTGTCTGCGGTCCGCGTCCGCCTGAAATGGCCGTCCCTGTTCCGCCAGGAGGATAACGGGGATATGGTCGGCAACGAGGTGAAATACGCTATTGATCTGCAGACTGACGGCGGGAGCTGGAAAACCGTTATTGATGGCCGTGTAAAGGGTAAAACCACCTCAGGCTATGAGCGGACTCATCGTATTGACCTGCCGCAGTCAGCCACATCCTGGACACTGCGGGTGCGGAAAATAACTGAAGATGCCAATAGCGCAAAAATTGGTGACACCCTGGTGCTGCAGAGTTACACCGAGGTGATCGATGCCAAACTGACCTATCCGCACACCGCGCTGCTGTATATTGAGTTTGACTCAAAGCAGTTTAACGGCTCGATCCCGCAGGTCACCTGTGAACCGAAGATGCGGGTTATCCGCATACCGTCAAACTATGATCCTGAACGCCGGACATATTCCGGTACCTGGGATGGTTCGTTTAAATGGGCATGGACCAATAACCCGGCCTGGGTATTTTACGATATCGTGATTTCCGATCGATTCGGCCTCGGCGACCGCATCAAAATGCAGAATATCGATAAATGGGAACTGTACCGTGTTGCGCAGTATTGTGACCAGCCGGTACCGGACGGTAAGGGCGGCAGCGGTACTGAACCACGCTATATCTGTGATGTATATGTGCAGGATCGCAATGAAGCCTATACCGTGCTGCGTGACTTTGCAGCTATCTTCCGGGGTATGACCTACTGGGGCGGAAACCAGATTATCACTCTGGCGGATATGCCGCGCGACATTGATTACAGCTACACCAAAGCCAACGTGCTGGACGGTCGTTTCACTTATTCCGGCAGCAGCAGTAAGGCCCGTTATTCCTCTGCGCTGGTGTCGTATTCAGATCCGCTGAACGGCTATGCCGATGCGATGGAGCCGGTCTTCGAAAATGAGCTGGTTTACCGGTTCGGCTTTAATCAGCTGGAAATGACGGCTATCGGCTGTACCCGGCAGTCAGAGGCCAACCGCAAAGGCCGCTGGGGCATTCTCACCAACAACAAAGACCGGGTAGTGACATTCGGTGTGGGGCTGGACGGCAACATTCCGCAGCCGGGCTACATCATTGCGGTGGCGGATGAAAACCTGTCCGGGAGAGTGACCGGCGGCCGTGTCAGTGCGGTGAATGGCCGGAGTATCACCCTCGACCGCAAACCGGATGCCGCGCCTGGTGACAGGCTGATGCTGAATCTTCCGTCCGGTAAATCACAGGCCCGCACCATCCAGATGGTCACGGATAACGTGATCACCGTTACCACGGAATACAGCGAAACACCGGAACCGGAATGTGTCTGGGTGACAGAATCAGACGAGCTGTATGCCCAGCAGTACCGGGTGGTGAGCGTGACTGAGAATGAGGACGGTACGTTCACGATATCTGCGGCCATGCATGATCCGGACAAATACGACCGGATAGATACCGGCGCGGTACTCGATGAGCGTCCGATCAGTGTTATTCCGCCCGGCAACCAGTTTCCGCCGAAAGACATCACTGTCAGCTCTTACTCTGTGGTGAATCAGGGGATCAGCATTGAAACCATGCAGGTTACCTGGTCACCGGCGGAGAACGCCATCGCCTATGAGGCACAGTGGCGGCGTGATGACGGTAACTGGATTAATGTGCCACGCAATGCCACGACTTCGTTTGACGTGCCCGGGGTCTATTCCGGACGCTATCTGGTGCGGGTCAGGGCGATTAACGCGGCGGAAATCTCCAGCGGCTGGGGATATTCAGAGGAAACCCGGCTGACCGGCAAGGCGGGGGATCCGCCGGTACCGCTGAATTTCCGTGCGTCCACACTGGTATTCGGGATCAAGCTGAACTGGGAGTTCGGGAAATTCACCGAAGACACCCTGAAAACCGAAATTCAGTACAGCAAAACCAACGATGGCCAGAATCTGTTACTGCTGGCCGATGTGCCGTACCCGTCCCGTTCTCACGAACTGGCCGGTCTGGCCGCCGGTACCGCGTTTTATTTCCGCGCCCGGCTGGTGGATAAAACCGGTAATCAGTCACCCTGGACTGAGTTTGTGCGCGGTGTGGCCGAGTTCGATGCATCGACCATTATTGATGAAGTAGCCGCCGGGCTGGGTGATTCACAAATTATCAAAGACCTGCAGTCGCAGGCGGATGATAATTTCGAGGCCATTATCAACAACGCCAACAACGCTTACGGCCAGTGGGGCTACTGGCAGCGTGAAACTGGTTCGATGAAAGCTGAAATTATCGAAGTACGCAACTACACGGTCACGGAAACCACGGCGCTGGCTGAGAAAATCGACGCGGTGAAGGTGACGGCAGACGACAGTTTCGCGATGGCGCAGAACTCTATCCGCGCACAGTGGGATATGGCATCAGGTCAGGCATCGGTGGTCCACGATATGAAAGTCCGGATCCGTTATGAGGGTGAGGACTATTCCGCCGGCATGGTTATCGGGGCCGAGCTGAAAGGCGGTCAGGTGAGCACGCTTATCGGCTTTAACGCGCAGCAGTTTGCGTTTTATAACCCGGTGAAAAAGTCGATGGACATGTTTATGTACATGAAGGACGGCCAGGTGTTTATGCGTGAGGCGTTCATTAATCAGGCATGGCTAAACAGCGTGGTTGTCACTGACAAAATGCAGTCGGAGAATTATGTACCGGGTAAAACCGGATTTCTGATTGATGCGAAGGGCGGTAATGCTGAATTTAACAGTGCGACATTTCGCGGAACTCTTGATGTTCGCAGCGCGGCATCAGGTGGCCGGATGGAAATTAATAACGCAAAGATAGATGTTTTTGATGAAAACAATGTGTTGCGGGTCAGGATCGGGAGGTTGTCTTGAGTCGGTACGGTATTTATGTTCAGCCCGAGACAGGTTCAAAGCCTTTTTACCTGGATGATGAGCAGTGTCAGCCACTGGCAAAACTGGGGCAGTTTAAATTTTATTATCCGTATGCATCTGCAAAAAAAAGCAGCGTAGAGCCATCCGGAATGTGGGAGTACATTAATGGACGTAAGGCATTCAGAGCCATTGTTCCGGGAATGTCAGACTATAACTGCTTTATTGTGGTGAAAAAGGGGGCGCACGCGGCGAGAACAAACGGCCTGACCGGAGTTATTCAGTTATGGACAGACAAACTATGGCTGGAAGAACCATATATATATGTTTATGCAGAATGCGGGGATTACTCTGCCTGGGGGGATGATCCCTACGGTAAATTTTTTGTTTATGACGTGTACGGAACCCCGAAGCAACAATCCGCAGCCGGTAAATATGGAATTCAGCTTCGTGGCATGAATAGTGTCACAACGCTGACAGATTTTTCCAAGCTTGGGTATTGTGTGTGGGCCGGTACGGTTTACAGCGGCGGAAAGAAAGACGACGGTGCTAAAATTCCCGGTTACGATATCAGTAATGAAAGTCGTTATACAATTTATGTCAGGCCAAAATCTCAGGCATGCACGATGCTGAGGCGTGGCAACTCAATATGGACAGATGTACCTGTCTATCTGAATGTACTGTTATTCGATCACAACCCTGATTTATCTGTGTTGCCAAAATACGGGATTCAAATCTGTAATCAGTATGGAAAGACAACCTATACCAGCAAATATTGCCCGTTGATGGGAGGGCAGTTGCTATCAGCAATGTCCGGCTATTCTCAATACAACAATCCTTATTTTAATCTTGGTAACTATGGCACGTTTGTGTCTTCTATTAAAAACAGCTATTACGATCTGGCGGCATTAGGTTTGCATGTCAGCGGTAATTATTACGATATCCGGTTTCTGGCAACAGTAGATATGGGCTGGATGGGTAGCATGTGGACTAATAATGGTAATGTGCAGGGAATTTACAACACTCACTGTATCGACGGCGATTTATATTTATAACTGACGTATAGCTCAATCCAAATAACCGCTCCGGCGGTTTTTTTTCGTCTGAAATTTAAGGAAACCCCATGATTTACACCGACGGCACCATAGCCATTAAAGCCGGTTCACCGATTGTGACCGGCACCGGTACACAGTGGAAAAAGAACATTCACGGTGTGGCACCCGGCCAGCTTATCAGCATCGAGAACGGCGCGACGCCTGTCAGTATGATGATCCGAGCGGTAAACAGTGATACCGAACTGGTGTTGTCATTCAATGCCCCGGTAACGCTCAGCGGTGCGAAATACTCCATCGCCACCACAGTACCTGATACCATTTCAGATGCGGCCCGCACTATGTCAGCAAATCAGGGCTATATCGTTTACTTTCTTCAGGCTATGCAGCAGTGGATGGCAGATACCGGCCAGGTGGAAATTGAGCTGCCGAATGGCCAGAAGGTGACGCTGGATAGCATTAAAGCACTGAGTGAGGCCATCAGCAAAATACCGAAAGTAGTTCAGGGGCCAGGTGATTCAAAAACGGATGTTATGAGCCAGGGGGCTGTAATAGATTGGGTTCATGGTATGTTATCAAATAATCCTGATAATCAAACTACAGTAGTTAAAGCAGTACCTGATTCGTATCTGTGGGTCAGCGGTGGAGGTCAATTCGGATATACATATAAAAAACAAAACCCGTTTGTTGTTAATGCACCCGGCAGCTATGCATCTTTGAACGGAACGGGAGAGTATACCGGCTTCAGGCTGACAAAATCAGATGGTCGTTATGTGTTATTGGAGACAAATCCTCATGCGGGTACAGCATCAATGCTTAGCATTGTGTATCGGCAAGCTAACGGCGAAAACCAGCACGTTATTACGGTGCCGTATGATTCTGGTGTACTCGCCACTCAGACGCATGTGAAATACAGTACAGGGTTTGGTATCGGCTCTGAAGCGGGTGGTAAAGGAATTACAGATTTTAATAGTTTCGTTACACCAACCGGTCAGTACTGGTACGGAAATTCCTCCTCAAATATTCCCCAAACCGTTGTGGGATTTGGTACCGCATTGGTTACACGGTATTCCAATAACATTTCGCATCATCTGATTATTCCGAACTATGGAGGAGGGAGCTACCTCGCTATCAGGCGTAACAATGGCGGGGCGATAGAGGATGTTGTTGCTCTGACATCAAATATGTATGTCGTAGACGGCAGCGGATATTACAAAAAAGCATCCCCAATCATCCAAATCCACCCCGACGGCAACTATGAAACCAATGACGAATCCGAAGGTGCAGAAGTCAGCCGCACCGGCACCGGCCAGTATCATATTACCGGCATACTCGGTTATAACTCAGATGGTGCATGGGGCGTAAACGGCGGTATTTCGGTACCGAAAGACAATAACGGCCTTGAGCTGGTTTATGTTGCCGACCGCGTGCAGGAAGACGGCGGGATCATTATCGAAACCTGTCACCGGCAGCACGCGCATTTACCGGAGCGTTTTCAGAACTGGCGGCTGAAAGAGGTCACCCCGGAAGGTGAGCGCGTTTTCTGGCAGGACGGCGAACCGTGTGACCTGCCGGAATCAACCCGTCTCGATGTGCGCGTCGAAATGCCGCAGAGCTCTGTGTGGAATGTGAAGCAGCGTGAACTGGCTGAACAAATGGAGCGGGAGCAGGAGGTTACCCCGTAAACGTAAAAAGCCCTCAGCAGAGGGCAGGAAACCACGTGGATCTGATGATTAACTTTGCTTCTTCCTGAGAAAGTTCTCATCATTTTTAACATATTCAAATGAATCGAGAATAATCCCCGTTATACGGAGAATATCTTCAGGGCATCTGAGTGATATTCTTCCGTTATTCAGCTCAAGACCGGCACGGGCCACTTCATTGGCAAGAATATCGGTAATTTCTATGGGAACCTGAATAAAGGCATTTGTTTTATCGTAATAGCGCACAATCCATCTGTTTGTTTTTCCCTGGTATAATATTCCGAAATAGGACTCTGTGTCTTTATACTGAATATCATCACAGTTTGTTATCGCTTTTATTTTGTCGTAAAGCTCCGGCTCATTCTTGGTGGTAATTATATTGGGATTATCAGGGTCGATAATATTTTCAAACTCTTTTACCGGTGTATTTTCAATCACATCAGATGAATCAGGCTGCTCATCTGCAGCACTGTTTTTACCTGATAAACCGGATACCACTATCGCACTTACCGACCTCTCCATCGCCTGTTTAACCAGCGGAGTTATTGAATCAATAAACCGCTGGTTAAGCTGCCGCTTAACATTCGATCTGCCGGCCACCGGTGACAGAACAGCAGCGATCAGATATTTGTCTTTAAAAAAGCTGATGCAGAAGATGTTATTGTAATGTAAACCGGTTCAGTAATATGATGTGGCCGGTGTATTTCGGTGGATATGGTACAGGTAATGAAAACAAGACCTTCGGCAAGATTTATCATTTTAAACAAACAAAATGAAATATTATTATTTCATTTCCATTTTAACAGCGGTGCTCTGTCAGGTGAATCATATTGGGCGACGCCGGGCGGGGGGCTTGAACCGGGTGAAACCTATGAACAGGCGGCATGCCGGGAACTCAGGGAAGAAACCGGAATCATCCGCGAAAAGTTTGGTGCTGCGGTAGCGGAAAATACATTTCCGATGCTTTTGCCAAATGGTGAAACAGTGATGGCAGAGGAGCGATTTTATCTGGTCAATGTCAGTGATGAAGAGCTGAATTTTTCTGACTGGACAACGCAGGAAAAAGAGGTAATAAATGACCACAAGTGGTGGGCGTTAAGTGAGCTTCTGAAAACGAAGCAACAGGTTTTTCCCGTTGAAATTATTGTGCGGATTTTAAGCCAGGTTGAAATGAGTAATAAGCAGGATTTTATTTGTGTTTTCTGAGCAAAGCTGGATAAAGTTACACGTGGTGAAGGTTAATTCTAGTTTAGCTTGCCAGAAATATAAAGCCCGTCCGGTAAACGGGCTTTATATCTTACATATTATTTAATTTTAATATTGATTCGTAACGGCAATTTGTATTTTCTGTTATAATGCCATGATGTAACATATGCAGAAAATATACCGCTATATGTATTTTTATTCAGATGAGTATTATCTTTAGGGTCATAAATTAATCGCATTCTGAAATTTCCGTGGTCGGTACTGGTGTATGCTCCTGTATTCATGGAAAGTAATCCTGCATTATTCCATTTTGATATTTTTAAATACAGTACTGAGATTTTACCGGTACTATCAATCACTGGTATTTTTACAGGAGTAACATTATAGTCCAGCCAGACTAAATCAGCGGGGCCCTGTTCCTTATAATAACAAACAAACGCGTTTGATGGCATATCAGTATACTGATAGAAAAAAGGAATGTTTTCTTCTTTATATTGCTCTCTGTCCAGAGAAACCAGAAGGTTATGATAGCCAGATTCATGCGGGAACGGATTAACGCCAGCCTGAGGCGCTAAAATTTCTTTATCCAGTTCGTGCATTAACTGAGCCACATTCGGCCGCACACCAATACCATCAGTAACACCTTCTGTATAAGTCGATTTACTGAGTAATTTTCGCATGCTTTGTGCGTTGAGCATAACACCCATACTTTTAGCATGTGATTGCAGTAATGCCAGGGCGCCTGCACATAAAGGTGTTGCACTTGATGTACCGCTGAATTTTTGAGTATATGCTCTGTTGTAACTGGCATCCGGTTTATGATAATCACCGTAGCCGGTTGTCATTACAGCAGTACCTCAGGCGTTAATGAGTGATGAGTAGTGAGCATAATTTGAGAACCCCAGGCGCTTTCCTGTCTCCGGGTTGCTTGCACCGACCAAAAATCCGCCACAATCACCATAATCAGGACATCCTCCGCGGTTGCTTAAATCAAGCTTACCATTCCCGGCGGCCGCAATAACAATAGCTCCTTTACCGGTCAGGTTTTTCACTGTATCCCAGAAGGCTTTGATTGCGATGCCGGGAAGTAGCTGGTTGTTAATTTTATATTGAACGTCGAAACTGATGATATCACCGGGTCTGGCATCATTTAAAATATTATTACTCTCTCTCACATCATAAAAATAAAGATGAGAGGAATGCGCTATACCGGTTACGCCTGAATTATTATCAGCAGCAGAAATACAGCCAACAGATGCTGTTCCATGGTTACAATCCTCAGTTTCACTACGACTGGTTACAACTGTAATATTTCCGCTTTTAAATTCTTCATGATTTTTATAGATGCCGAAGTCAATATGGCGGATAATAGCATTTTTACCGGTAGTGCCAAGCGTCCGGGCTTTTCTTATATTCATACCACGGGGTTCATCCAGATATGTTTGTAAGTGAGAGAAATCAGGTGTCAATGCAGCATTACCGGTCATTACATCTGAATTCCGGGTAATATCAATATCTGAAGACACAAAATATTCAGTATCAGGAACCACAGATACATAGATAATATCATTGTCCTGTTCCATCTTATGGCATTCTGCAATGGCGTTGACAGAGGACAGATTTGTTTTTAAGGTATAATATTCAAAATTGTGAATTGAGTGGTTTTCAGAGAATGTTGAAAGATCAATGATTTTTTTTCTGTAAATCAAAAAAGTCTTTATTTTTTTGAGGAGCTTATCCAGAATGGATTTTTTCCCTTTATTGATTTTCACTTCAATAGTGAATTTTTTAATATCCGGTGATACTAACTCCTCTGTTTTAAGATTTATTTTTTCACCCGATAAAAGATTCATATAGGGTGTTTCACTGATAAAGTCATTATCGTAAAAACATATACTGTCGGAATAGAATATATCATCTTTGTAAGTAACAGAAAGAGTATATTTACCTGGTGAGGTAATACTAAAAACCTGACCGCATACAATATCCGTCAGGACTTTGATAGCCTTATCATCTTTCTGTAATGCCAGCGTAAATTTACCCCGGGTCTCATCAACCTCTGCATAAATCGCAGGAGTATCACCAATAATCTTATAAGCATTAATTTTATTATCCATAATAACCGTCCTTTGTTGTATGTCATAGTTAAATAACCGCCTTGATGCTGTATAAATATACAGTTATCGCAAAAGGGCGGCAAACGGCCTGCGGAATAAAATAATAGATAGTTAATTGAAGTATATGGTTTTATTTTTTGTGTTTTTCTTTATGAAAATAATAACTAATCACACGTTGACGGAAATTACGCAGGTATTTTTATCCGGCAGGAAATTTCAGGTAAACCAGTAATAAGTATTTAATTTCAATATCACAGTTCAGAAAAGTGTGACTGGGAAGACAAGTTGGCAAAGAGTTACTGTAATTCCTTTTAACTTTACCGCTATTGGAATGATACTGCAGGTAGCGGGTCTGTTCTGAAATATAAAAGGCCGCAGATTGTTGGTTTTTCACCGGTGATCACAGGGATGCGATATGAATAAAATGACTTTCTCCTTACTGTTGCTGTTTCCGTTCCTGTCGGTTCAGGCGGCACCGGCAGCATTCGATATTAATAAAAAGCAGGAAAAAATTAATTTTGTCACTGTGGCGACGCCGGTTTGTCAGGATGCCCGCCGTTATGATCCGCCATTACCGAAAGATCCGGATGCGGGTTTATACTACCGTGCAGCCAATAAAATCAAAGGTCAGCGGGATACCGCGAATTTCCGGAATATGTATATCCTGGCCCGTAAATCGGCAGATATGGGGCACTGGAAAGCCAAACTGCTGATGGCGGATTTATACCTGCAAAAAACACCGAATTATTATTATGAATTCAAACCGGATCAGGCGCGGGCTTATATTGATGAACTGATGAGTCAGAATATTCCTGTGGCATTCTATGAAATGAGCAAAAACCGGAGTGCCGGGTATGGCAGCTTTAAAACGTCACCGGCACCAGCCTCATTTTATCTTTACCGTGCGGCAGAGTTGGGTAATCCGGATGCAATGGTCTCAATCTCTAATATTTTCCTGATTGTAAAACGTCATAAAGAATCCCGTGCGTTACTGGAATGCGGATTTAAATATGGCGGCGGCGGGTCGGCAGCAAACGGGCTGGCAATCAGTGAGTCACTGAATGCCAGAACGCAGGAAGACTGGATACGGGCTTTTTATTATCTGTATGCCGGCGCTAAAGCGGGTGATCGTGAATCGATGGCTGAAATGCAGATGCAGGAAGCGGAATACCAGCAAAAAAATCCGGGGCGTTATTATCTGAATGGTGAGTTCGTCCGCCGCGCGCAGGTTTTATCGTTAGCGATGAATCCGCAATTTCACCATGATGATCCGTACCGGAAAGCCAAAGGGCTGCCATACCGCGTCAAAGGAAATATCGAACTGAAATTTCCGGACCTTGAGAAAACTATTCCGTTACCTCCGGTAACATTACCGCCGTGGAATGAGGATATTACTGCCGGAATGAGTACACAGGATGCGGCAGATTACCGGACTGATTTTGATTATGACCGTCTGGTGGCGAAAGTTCAGCTGACGGGGTTAACAACTAAATAACCGTACCTGTGGTGATATGAAAACACAGGGTATTAACAGAGCGGGTAAGGGATATACACATGAATATAATCTGTAAAGCGGGATTAATCGGGTTGTTTTGCTCCGGAGTCAATGCAGAAACATTTGATCCGGGGAAAACATATCCGGCTGTAAAATTAGCGGAAGTGTCTCCGCCGGCCTGTGCCGCATATCAGCCGATGCCGCAGAGTTTTTCGTCGGCGGCAGACCGGAATTATCAGATTGCCGCCAAAATATGGCATGACGAAGAAGACGGTTTATATCCGCAGATGTACCACCTGGGGGAACAGGCGGCAAGAGCCGGTCATCCCGGTGCGATGTATTTAATGGCACAATTGTATACACGGGGAGAAAATAAAAGTGTTTTTTATTCCTATGCTGAGTCTGACCCGAAAAAAGCAGAACAATATCTGAATGCACTGATGACACAAGGTTATTCAGATGCATTTTATTTGATGGCGATGATCAGAAACAGCGGGAAGATTAAAACAAAAACACCTGCCTCTTATAACTTCTGGCAGGCAATGCTGAAAGGCCAGCCGGATGCGTGGTTTTATATTGCCAATCTGCACATTAACTGGAAGCAGAATGATAAAGCCCGGGATTTTTTATATTGCGCGGCGAAGAATGGTTCCGGAGAGGCACAGCTTAAACTGGCACTGGCTTATAATTTAACCGCGACCACGCAGGCTGACTGGGATAAAGCCTTTAATTATTTATGGCAGGCGGCAAAATCAGGCCAGCGGAAAGCATACACGGAATTGCCGAAATTTAACCGCGACTATAAACAACAACAGGGGCGGGATTATCTCTCCCCGGCATTTTTAAAACGGGCCGGTCAGATTGCGGACAGTCTGTACAGTGCAAGATTCCATGATGATCCTTACCGGAAATCACAGGGGCGGGATCCGTCGACAAGAGGAACACCGGCAAATCGTTATCCGGCACTGGAAAATATTCTGCCGTTACCTCCGGCACGTCTTCCTGCATGGAACGGGGATTTAACCCCGGCAATGTCACCGCAGGATGCGTATAACTACCGGCAGGATTACACGCTGACACAACTGAATGCCATGCTGGGACGGAAAAATGAAATCCCCGGTAAGCGGTTTATTATTGTTAACTGCGATGCCCGGGGTATATGTAATGACAGAGAGTAAACCTATGTCAAATTTTTTAAATCCGGCCTTTGATTTGCGAACTGAAATCGCAGATGATGGCACTATAGTCACTGACAGGAGGTAAGTTGTTATGTTTCCGGAATACCGTGATTTGATCTCCCATCTTCGCCAGAATAGTCATCAGTTTCGCACGCTGTTTGATAAACACAATCAACTCGATCATGAAATTGCCCGTCTGGAAAAATCGGACAGAAGCGGCTACAGTGAGGAAGTGGTGGAACTGAAAAAACAGAAATTACGCCTGAAAGAAGAAATCCACCAGCTTCTTAAAGATCCGCCGGAAGATGACTGAATTTCCTTAATATGCCATCGGTTAATCCGGTGGCTTTTTGTTTACGGGAACAAAAAAGGGAGGAAACATGATTTTTTACCGGCAGATGGTTAATACAGATTGCGGGCAGGTGGCTGCGTTATTACAGGAGAATGCTCAGTCGCGGCAGGGCGGATTGCTGGGGGAATATCCCCTGAAGAAAGTTGAAAATATGTTTGCGCATGCACTGACGGTGATTATTGCACAGGATGATGACGTGATTGCCGGGGTGGTGTTCAGTTTTCCGGTGCAGTCCGCACAAATATCGCCGGTGACCGTGGTGATTTCACAGCAATTCGGTGAGTTACTGGAAAATAACTGGTTTTACGGCCCGGTCTGTATTGCGGCAGATTATCGCGGGCAGGGAATCTTACCGGCGTTGTATCAGCGGCTATGTGCGGAAAACAGCGGAAAACCGGTTGCCTTTATTAATCAGGATAATGAACGTTCGGTTCGTGCACATCTGAAATCCGGTATGAAAGAGGCCGGTCATTTTATCTGTGATAATACCCCTTATTTACTGATGATTGGCCGCTGAATATCAGCGGATTTTATCTTTTCCGGTTTTTATTTCCTGTTTTTACGTATTAGTGACTATACTGAAATCGACATTATGATTTGCCGTATTAACATGATTTTCAACCGAGGAGCTTGTTATGGGGTATTACGAGTTAAAAAAATCAACCAAAGATACACCGCAGCCGTACTATTTCGTTCTGAAAGCCGGAAACCATGAAATTATCGCCACCAGCGAAATGTATGCCTCAAAGCAGGGGGCAATGAATGGTATCGCGTCTGTACAGAAAAATGGCCCATCTGAAGTGATTAAAGATTTGACCTGATCAATACCGGTAAATTAAACGAAGGCTCCTGATGGTTGCTCTGTCAATATCAGTGAGCCTTTTATATTTACAGAGAAATACCGGAAAATGACATAAAACCGAGAGACATCAGCCCGACGGAGATAAAGGTAATACCCAGCCCGCGCAATCCTGCCGGAATATCTGAATACTTCATTTTCTCCCTTAACCCTGCGAGCGCCGTAATGGCCAGCAACCAGCCTGTACCGCAGCCTGCACCGTATGTAATGGCTTCGGTAAAGGTATAATGCCGTTCAATCATAAAAATGGTGGCGCCGAAAATAGCGCAGTGGATAGTCAGCAGAGGCAGGAAAACACCGAGTGAGTGATAGAGGGACGGGATGAATTTATCAAGGAACATTTCCAGAATCTGAACCAAAGCAGCCAAAACAGCAATAAAAGTAACAAATGACAGAAAAGAGAGATCGATACCCTCAATAATTGCACCATCAGACAGCAGGTAATGATAAATTAAGTTGTTGATTGGTGTGGCAACGGTCAGAAGAAAAACGACGGTCAGCCCGAGTTTAAAAGAGGTATTAACCTCTTTGGATACGGCAAGGAAGGTACACATTCCGAGGAAAAAACTCAGGGCCATATTCTCAATAAAGGCTGCTTTTATGAAAATGTTAAGATGATTTTCTATCATGATCCCCCCCTTTATTATATTTTGATTGATTATTCTAATAAAAACAGTAAATTAAATAAAGTGCATTTCCTGTTAAATGAGGTGATGTCATGAAATCAGTCAAAAATAAATGTGCAATAGCCTTGCTTGATCACTATTTTCCTGAGTTATCCGCTGATTTATCCGGTTACAATGTTGCGGAGAATAATTATTTTTTTAGCGTAAGAGTCTGGATTAAAAACGAAATTTATCCTGATTATATTATTTTTGAGAAGTGTGATGTGTCAGGAGAGCTGTATCTGATTAAATCACTGTCAAGCCGCTGTTAATCCCCGGTTTCTGCGGATCCGGAACTCAGACATTTATTTTTTCTGAGAATAGCATCCTGGCTGAAATACAATACCGGTTGTCCTGCATGCAAAAGCAGATTGCCCGTCTGCTGTTTATAGTATGGGTAACAATTATGTTCAGCGGGGCGGGTTCTGTGTTTTTACTCTTATTAGCGTGTGGCTGTATTGTCGGGGCGACAACGGTATTGTTTGGTTTTGGCGGCGGATTTTTTATTGTTCCGCTGCTTTATGCATTGCTGACAGCCACGGCAGACAGCCATACCGCGGCGGCGGCCATGCATATTGCAGTGGCGACATCCACCGGGGTGATGATATTCAGCACATCAATGGCAACCCTTCGCCAGCACCGCGCCGGAATGATTAACTGGTCACAGGTGCGTCCGCTGGCGGGATATATTGCCGCCGGTGCGGTGGCTGGCGCATTGCTGGCGATTGCAGTTCAGGGGATATGGGTTAAGTGGATGTTTATTGCTTACCTTGCCATCACTATTCTGGACAGTATTTTCCGCCCCGGCTTTATGACACAGTCAGCGTCTCATCTGCGGACAATGTCAGCGGGTGCGGTTGCGGTGGCCGGTACTGTGATTGGTGTGGTGGCAGCGTTTCTGGGGGTGGGCGGCAGTGTGATGACCGTTCCGCTGATGCGCCGCCGTGGTGCGGAAATGGCACAGGCGACGGCAATGGCCAATCCGCTGTCTTTACCGATGGCACTGACCGGCACACTGACTTATATTCTGCTGGCCCGCAATGAAACGGCGGAATTCGGCAGCGGTTTTGCCGGTTATGTGGATATTCAGGCTTTTATGTTACTTATTGCCGGTTCCTGGCTGGGGCAGAAACTCAGCGCGCCGCTGATTGGCCGGATCCCGGATAAACTCTATGCTAAATCTTATCTGGCGCTGCTGATATTTGTTCTGCTGGTGATGGTGATTGTGCAGTAAGCAGGATATCTCCGCCGAAAAGTAATAATATGCAGCGAATTAACAGAATGCGGGTTGCCGGTTGATTTTGTGATCTATCAGCTTTACTTATATCTCAGGATGTCCTTAAATATCTGCGGGTTCTTTGTTTGTCAGATACTAAGTAAGGTTTACAGGAGATTCGATCATGTCACCAATGACGAAAAGTACGATGGTATACCCTATTGGTTTCTTCACCTGCATGGCACTCATTATCTTTATTGTTGCGTTAGTGATTTGATAACGGGTAATGAAGAAGAAAGGAAAACCTCCCGCGTGAACGGGAGGTTTTTTTACGGCCCCGGTATGGCGCCGGTTTAATCCGCGGATAACACCGTTATAATGATCAGATTGCGCCCTGTTTTTCCTCTTTAACTTTTTTCGCTTTTTTCCCTTTTTCACTTTTTACTTTTGCTTCATGTTTTACGGCTTTCGCATGGCTGTCCGCTTTAGTGGCGGTAATACCGGAATGCGCAGCGGAAACTGCCGGTGCCGGAGTCGATGCCATTGCACCGAAAGAGAATAAACCGGCCAGAGTTGCAACAATAAGGGCTGAATGTTTCATTATGATATCCTCAGGATTACGGGAGTATTTATACCTGCTCAGCGGGTATGGATGAAACATATTCCTGTTTTTTTCGTCGCACAACGGGATATACATAAACAGTGGCAATATTTTCAAATCTCCAGAAAACTGACAAATCCTGATATTTCACTATAGTTAACAAATGGAGGATTCTTATTATAAATCAGTTGGTTATTGTTGTTTGTTTTTGAATTTAAACGAATCATCAACAGAAAATAAATTTATTATTTTCCCGGATTAAGTTTTTTTGTAATTCTTCTGTCAGCCGGACCAGTTGCATCTTGTCTTTTTCTGAAAGATATGCAGTGTAATTATCCGCAAAGCGGTTAATACGCTCCATGCCTTTGATTATTTTTGCTGCAGCTTTATCGATATCACTCTGATTTTTATTCATTGTTTTTTCCTTTATAGTGCCGGTGTTATTACTATTATCAGAAAAAATAGTGATTAATAGCTTAAATTGAATTAATCCGGTTCATCATAAAGAATTAAGGGCGTCTTCATTTTCTTTTTTCCGGAGAGGATTATTGTGGAAAGTTAAATAAGAAAATCCGCTCCGGAATACGATCAGAAGGCGTTTTTTTCTTCATCCGTCAGTTTAAATTTACCGGACATCACATCGAGTACCAGCTGATCCGGTTGCATATCGGGATGGTCACATACATAGGCTGTCACCGCACCTGTTCTTCGCGGGGCAATAAAACCGGCCAGTTCCCGGAAAATACGTTTTTCCACATTGCATAATCCGCCTTCGCGCATTTCCATCGGGTGAACGAGCACCGCGTAGCGGGGACTGAATATTTTTTTCCACAACGGCAGCGGGGAAGTCAGGCGTGAAACCGTCTTCTGCAGTGTTTTGGCAGCAGAGAGCATATCCCCGACCAGCAGCCGGCTTGTGGTAAAAGGCGTTTCCGGTATTCCTGTCATTTCGCGGTGCGTTCTGACATCCCGGACGACGATTTTGTCCTGATAGAGCAGAATATAAAGGTAAAAGATATTCATAAGTAACTTTCCCGGGCTGATATTGTTATCCGTTCAATTTTAAATCTGCTGATAAAACAATCCATTACTTTTTTCTCAGGTGTTGATCCGGATCTTGTCATTGACGGATTTCGGATCATTCACTACGATATTAATTCATTCAAATGAATTGATGAAAGGTGACTTATGAAAACAGTAAACACAGCAATACCGGCAGGGTTTTCTTTACAGGAGCGGGATCGCCGCTGGGAACTGGCGCGTGACATCATGCGCCAGCGTAATCTGGATGTTCTGATTGTTTATGGTGACCGGGAATCTGCTGCCCCGGCACCGTTCTGCGTGGATCACTATTTTACCAATGACCGCCTCGGGTCTGTGGTGATCTTTTATCAGGACAATGACCCGGTTGTGGTGACATTTGCGCCGATGATGATTGCCGACCATATGCAGGCCGCATTACGCGGGGACAATCAGTGGTTATCGCCGTCACAGATTATGGTCGGTAAAACCGGACGTAATATCGGGGCACTGCTCCGGGAGATGAATGTACCGGCCACGGTACAAATCGGTGTGATCGGGCTGGAGCCGTATCCGCCGTTCTATTTTGATGGTGCGATGCCGTTCAATACCCTGACCGGGATTAAAGAGGCGTATCCGCAGGCGGCGATTGTACCGGTTTATCGTGACTTTTTTGTCCGCGCTTCCGTAAAAAGTGAGGAAGAACTGGCACATATCCGCCAAGCTGCCGCCATCGGTGAAGCGATGAGTGAAGCCATGCGTGTGACAGCGGTACCGGGAAACAGTGAGGCAGATATTGCGGCGGCAGTCACCGCCACCTGTTTATCTGCGGGGGGATTTACGGCGGAGATCCTGATGGGGTCCGGCCCGGAATATATCGGCTGGGGTCAGCCTGCCTGGCAGTACCGCTCACAGAAACCCCGGGAGATTGAGCGCGGTGATATTGTGTTGTCAGAAATTTTCGCACTATACGGAATGTATGAAACCCAGCATCAGGCGGCGGTTGCGGTCGGTAATATTCACCCTCAGCTGGAGAAAGCGGCACAGGTCGCCCGGGAATGTTATGACATCGGGGTGTCATATCTGAAAGAGGGCGTGACATTCGGGGAAGTGGTGGACGAGATGGAAAAACCGCTGCTGGCTTCCGGCGGCTGGCATGTGCATCCGCTGATCCACAGCATCAATCCGTATGGTCCGATCGGGTTCGGTACGGCGCCGGGAATTGAATCTTTGCCGCTGGTATCCCGTTACCGCAAAGTGGAGCGCCTGCCGAACCCCGGCCGGGAACTGGTGCTGAAGGCAGGGATGAGCTTTGCATTTGAACCGAATTGTGCCTTTGGTTATCATCTGTGTAACCTTGGCGGTACGGTCATTGTCGGGAAAAACGGCGGAATTGAGCTTAATGATAATTCCACCCGGCTGATGCGTGCTGATCTCTGATTATACCGGTGAATCCCGCAGATGACGGAAAAGATGAACAAACATACGCTCTCCTCAGAGCAGACCAGAGAGAAACTGATACAGGCTGGGATCCGCCTGTTTGCCCTCAGCGGCGTCAGCGGTGTCCGGACCCGGCAGCTGGCGGAGGAGGCGGGTGTGAATCAGTCAGCCATTCCGTATCATCTGGGCGGTAAGTCGGGCGTGTATGCCGCGGTGATCCGGAAAATTACCGATGACCTGGCCGCTGTGACGGATGTCAGCAGGATCGATGCTGCCACAGAGGCACTGACGGCACAGGCGCAGCCGGGCAAAACGGCACTGAAAACAGTACTGGTCAGTATGGTCACCGGGCTGTGTAAGGCATTGTTATCGCCGGAACGCGCTCTCTACGGCACACTGATCCTGCGGGAACAGCTGGAGCAGACTGAAAATTATGATGTGATTTATCAGTCATTTATTGAACCCTTTCATAAGCGGCTCTCTCTGCTGGCACAGCTCGCGGATCCGCAGGCGGATACAAAAACAACCATTATCAGGGCACACGCCCTGATAGGGCAGATTCTGGGGTTTGTGGTGGCACGAAAGGCGTATCTGTGCCGCAGTGAAGCGGAATCTGTCAGTGAGGATGAACTGGCGGAAATTACCGGGCAGATTGTACTGCTTTCCTGCCGGGCTCTGGGACTGGATGAGGCGTGAATGACAGTGCCGGAGAGTATCCGGCACTGTATTGTCGTGATTACCAGCCGGGAACGGCGCCGCCGTTAAACAGCGTTTCCGCGGCTTTGGCAACTTCCGGTGATTGATAAGCTTTAATAAATTTTTGTACATTCTCCGCGTCTTTATTATCTTCACGGGTCACAATAATATTGACGTACGGTGATTCTTTATCTTCGATAAACACACTGTCTTTTACCGGTGATAAACCGGTTTGCTGAATATAGGTGGTACTGATAATGGCTACCGTGACTTTTGGATCTTTAATCACCCGGGGTAACTGAGCGCCTTCCAGCTCCATGATATTCAGTTTTAGCGGATTTTCGGTAATATCCAGCGCGGTCGGTAATAAACCGGTGCCGGATTTTAATTTAATCAGCTTCTCTTTTTCCATTAATAATAATGCACGGCCGAGGTTTGTCGGGTCATTCGGCATGGCAATGGTATCACCGGTTTTTAATTCACTGATATTTTTAATTTTATCGGAATAACCAGCCATCGGAAAGACAAAGGTATTTGCCACAGCAACCAGGTTATAACCTCTGGCGTTATTATCCTGGGCCAGGAACGGACGATGCTGGAAGACGTTGGCATCAAGATCACCATTGGCCGTCGGATCATTCGGTAACAATGAACCGCTGAAACCGACCAGTTCGACATCCAGCCCGTATTTTTCTTTGGCCACTTTTTTAGCGACCTCAGCCACATCCTGCTCGGCACCATTAATCACACCGACTTTAATTTTTGTCATGTCAGTTGTGCCCTTATCACAGCCTGACAGTAAAAATCCCAGTGCTAAAACGGCACCGGAAAAAAACAGAGAAAATTGCTTTTTCATTATGTTCACCATTCTGTTTACTGAAAGTATGTACCAGTAAATAGCGGTAAAATGAAAGAAAGGTCAACGGGAAGGGTGATGCAAAAATTTCATCTTGACAGAAATAAAAAAAAGCCCGCAATCCGCGGGCATAATCACAACATTTCTTCAGGGTACTCTCTACTTGGATGAACTTACTATACCGGAGCGGATGTGTAGTAGTGTCCGGCTTTTTAAAGCTTGATTAATGTATTATCGGGATTTGTCAGCAAACCATGACAAAGTGTGACAGACAGCACATTAATAACCGAAAGTTATCATGATGAGAAAAAAAGAATATAGCAAACCGGAAAACGGCCGTTGTATTGGATAAATACGCCGTTACTGACCTGTTCAGGCAAATATATTCCGATATACTCATTCCGGAAGCCTGCATAATGATAAGTAATGCATGTTGTTATTTATCAATGATAAACGGAGAAACAATATGCCAAATAAAATCTTTTCACCAAAATATAATCCGGTAGAGCGGGTCGCTTTTGATATGGCACTGGCTCTTGCATCAAAAATTGAATTAGTTAACACACCAGCACAATTAATGGCCGAGATCGCGGCATTGTATCCTGAATGCTACAAAGCGGCTGATAACCAGCGTAAGCGGGAATACCTCGGGTCACACGTCAAACTGCATTCGGTCGGGTAATGTTGTCAATGCCGGGCGAATTTACAGCATAAGTATGGCGGACAGAGAGTGCTTTTGTGACTCTGTCCATCGGACGCCTGTTCAGAGATAAGACCGGCGGTTTTTCATTGCATTCTCCGTTGATGGCAGCCTTCAGTGCTGCATTAAGCCGGTATTCCGCCTGTAATTGTTGTCTGCGTGCAGCCCGGCGGGCTCTGGCGCACTGATATCCGCGGCAACTCATTTTTACCTCCCTTTATTTCTGAATCATCAGCATAAAAATACTAATGGTATTATTGCCAGGTATTATTTTCTCTGGTAAATAAATACTAAAAGTATTATTTGTAATCAGTAAAATGCCCTCCGGCGGGAGGGCGGCAGGGGATGATTACAGTTTCATCATCATCTGAACGGCAACACCGATAATTTTACAGTCACCGTTAACTTTCATGGCCGGCCACGTCGGGTTGAGTCCTTTCAGATACCAGTTGCCGCCATCGATCACCAGTTTTTTGAACGTTGCTTCGTTGGAATCCGTCAGCTTTGCGACGACCAGGCTACCGTTTTCGGAATCTTTGCCGGTGTCGATTAGGATCAAAGAGCCGTCAGGTACACTCTTGCCGGTTGGTGCGGTCATGGATTCGCCTTCGACTCTCAGCCAGAATGCGGCCCCCTGAACATGGGTTTCCGATTCATACCATTCGTCGATTTGATCCAGCCCGTAAGCTTCATTCGCCTCATTCCAGGCACCTGCCTGTACCCAGCTGATTAACGGGTATCTAGGGGAGGGTTTGTAAGGGCGAAGGCCGGAAATATTGCTGTCAATAGCGGCACTCAGTGCCTGCGCCTCTGCGGCAAGAGACGGACTGAAATCAGAAATAGGGACATTGAGTTGCGCGGCAAACACACTTGCTGTCTGTAAATTCAATGCATTACGGCCGTTAAGATAGTGACCGACGGCGCCTTGGCTGATATTCAGTATGTCAGCAATGCTCTGCTGGGTGATACCCAGCTCTTTTTTCTTTGACTCATACAAAGCTTTCAGTCTTCGGCAGTCTGCCAGCTGTTCTGTCGTCAGTTGTCGTTTTTCATTCATACAATATTAATACCAAAATCAGAATCTTTGTCAATACTAAAGATATTGACATATTTAATAGTTATGGTATTATTTATCTGTCAACAGATACTGTTGCCCGCTCTTTAACAGACTGCGCTGAAAAATGCGCACCAACAGCCTGAACACACTCTGTGTGTGAACAGGCATCCGGCGATGCTGAATGCATCGTCGTCAAAAAAGCATCCCGTAAGCGGGATGGCCGCCGGTATTCCCCGGCACTATTTATATTCAGTAACTTTATTTAAATTTGCCCTGCACATTATTTTTATTTAATGGCATCCGGCCCTGCTTCGTTTAATACGCCGCGCAGCCGGTAATTTACAGGATGATACTTCAGAGGATATATTATGACTGAGGAAAAATTTAAAATATACGTCAATATTATCCGGGCCTGCCGGGATTATGATTGCTTTACCAACAGTGATGCTGCGCGATATACAGAGACATCTGAAATCTTTATCCGCACATATACTACTATTCTGCATAAAATCGGCAGTCTGATAAAAACAGGGATGGTTAAGCAGGGGCGGCATTATATTCCACAATATGCGGTGGCACCGGATGCTGTCACGCGTCTGTACCGCTATGTCCGTGAAATCAGAGGGGAACCTGAACCTAATCCGGTAATGAAATGTCCGTCAAAGGGAATGAAACGGATTAAATTCTGCGGACGGGTGGTGAATAAAGCGTTTATTTCACCGGGGTTCGGACGCTCTGCGATTACCGATATTGATTCACGATTAAAGGCAGTAAGGAATAAAGATCCGGAAACTGTTTTACATTAATTTTTATATTTCAGACATTATCTGAGTTTACCTTTCAATAATATTTACGGAACACTCTGCAAGGGAGTGTATATGAGCATGTCAGATAAATATTCCGGGCCCACAGCATATACCTGGGGGCTTATCACTTCCGTTTTGGGGGTGTTATCGCTGGATCAGTGGGCAGTCCTTATCGGGATTGTCTGCACCATCGGTACATTTTTTATCAATTGGTATTACCGACGGAAAGAGTTTCAGATAAAAGCCGGAGATCATCATGAAGAATAATCTGAGCAAAAAAGTGATTGCCGCAGCAGCAGGCGGCGCAATTTCTGCTGCTCTGGTGCTGATTCCGGCCTATGAAGGCGTGGAATACCGGCCTTACCGCGATGTGGCCGGGGTGCTGACTGTCTGTTACGGGCATACCGGCAGTGATATTCAGGCCGGAAAGATTTATACGCCGGATGAATGCCGGGCGCTGCTGCACCGTGATCTGGATAAAATCCGCCGCGCGGTTGATCCGATGATCACGGTTCCTGTGGATGACACCACCCGGGCTGCCATCTATTCCTTTGTTTACAACGTCGGCCCGGGGGCATTTTCCCGCTCTTCGATGCTGCGAAAACTGAACAACGGTGATATTGCCGGTGCCTGTGAGGAAATGAAACGCTGGACATTTGCCGGCGGCCGGCAGTGGCAGGGGCTGATTAACCGGCGTGAAACGGAGAATGCGGTATGTCGTGCAACCCTGTAGTGCTGATCATTGCCGCGATTCTCATACTGACAGCCTGCCTGCTGGCGGGTTGTTACCTGTATTCACTCCCGGATTACTGTCAGCCGCTGCCGGGACATCCGCAGGCGGCTGTTATCCACTATCAGTGTGAAACCCCATGAATATGCTGACAAAAATACTGGCCGGTCTCTGCATTGTAATACTGACCGGCCTGCTGCTGACACTGCATCTGTACAGCGGTGCAAAAGGCAATTACCTGATACTGAAAGATAAGTATGACCAGCAGTTGGCTGTCAATAACCTGACCCGGGTGGCATTTATGGCCGGACATCATATTGCGCTCAGCAATATCCGGGCAAAGCAGACGGAGGAAACGGAACATATCAATGTTAAGACAATTATTAAAACCGTACTTAAAGAGGATGAGTGTGCTGCCGCTTCTGTGCCTGGCAGTGTTACCGGCGGGTTGCAGCAATACGAAAGAGACATTCGTGCCCGTGCCGGTGGTGCCGGTACCGGCTCATCTTCTCGCTGACTGCCCGCAGCCGGTTATCCCGGATGAACTGACTTACGGCGGCGCGATCCTGCTGCTGACGGATGCGATGAAAACAATCGCGGACTGTAATCACGATAAACGGGCAATACGGGAGTTTGAGCAGATGCGGGCTTCCGGAGCGGAAAGTAACAAAGGAAATATGCTGTGAGGGTGGGCAGACGGTTATCAGCATTGTTGTTAACAACTGCTGTAAATGCGGGTGTGAATGTAAAGAGCCGGAAAAACCGGAATTGACGTGTCCGCCGGTAACGCCGAAACCTACGTGTCCGCCGGTCACTCAGATATGTATACCGCCGGATACACCGACAACACCAACATTTACTGGTGGATTTACGCTCGATTTTTGATGCAGCTATAATTTCAAACATTAAATCAGCAATGCCCCGCTAAATTGCGGGGCTTTTTTATCCGGAGGATAGATTATAACTGCCGGGATCACGGACATTTTTTCCGAATCAGGTAAGTCTGGTGTTCATATTGTGGATACGGACAGACGAGCGGTATTTTGGTGTCCCCTGCAGGAATCGATTTTAATGCTTTATCACATTGATTAATAATTAAATTATATTATTCGAATTAATGAGGGGCCCCCAATTTGGCCCCCAGAATACTTTTTGTCAAATTCAGGGCATAGAAGAAGATAGTTAACCTCACAGGGTGATTCCCTATACGGAATCGAACTGGAGCGGTAATGACAAACAAGGGATGTATATCAACCTGTCAGTACAAACATAAAAAGCAGCACTCAGCTTTCATACATATTGATCTGAAGTGTTAAAAGGATATTTCGTTATTTGAGGTTATATAAATAATAAATTATAGCTATCTATCTTTTTTCTTTACGCAGCGAGATGTAGCATATTCTCAGCCATCACCCATAAAGCACGGTTGAGTTTCACATCACCGTCAATGCTGTTAACGGCACGGGTATGACTTCGCTTTCCTTTCGCGTTACGACCGGATAATCCGCCTTTAATCAGATTCTCCTGTATCCGCTGGTAGGTGGCCCATAAGTCAGGGGTATTATCTTCATAACGACGAGGTGTCAGAATTTGCTCATGCGTGACTGGCTGGTGCTCTTCACCAAAGCGGTAGGTTAATGCTGCATGGGCCAGAGCCTGCTGTGCGGGTGGTGGTAATAGCAGAGATTGCATCGCATCACGTTGCTCATCCATGCGGTCAAATAGCCCCAGCACTTCATAAGCCCCTTCAATGACTTTCTCCACGACATCCCCTTTATGAGGGACCCGCACTTCCCCGAAGGTCTGGCCGGTAATCAAACCATTTTGGCAGACGAACCTAAATAACCCTGGTAGCATCTGATAACTCGATGAACCATCGTGGCTGTTGAGCAGAATAATTTCCGGCACCTGCTTACCGGTAATCTGGCCTTCGCGGCGCAGACGTAACATATGTTTGGTATGCTCCCGGCGACTGACATCACGCACCCTGGTCTGGCAGGCAAAGAACGGCTGAAAACCTTCTTTCTGTAAACTCTCAAGTAAAGTAATGGTGGGGATATAGGTATAGCGATCACTGCGGGATTCGTGTTTATCATCCCCGAAAACACTGGGTACGGCGCGATACAATTCTTCTGAAGTTAACGGACGGTCACGGCGGATGATATTGGCATTACCAAAGCGGGAAGCTAAACGGGTCATGTAAATTCCTTTAAAAATTAATGAGATGAAGAGAATATATATTGGGAAACAAATGAGGGGGCTTAATCTATAAGATGAAATATCTCAGTGCTTTCAGGATGCTGTATCGCGAAGTTTCGTAATTGATAAAAGCGGTTTACCATCACTTCACTTTCCGTTTTAAACGACCAGAGACTAAAAACCATTAAACAAACCGCTATTCCAGCTGCTTCTGGCCCCAGAGTGGCTTCATTACCATTATGAGGATTAAATAAGGTCACCTCTTTTTCCGTCAGAGCAGGGTAAATAAATGCGCCCTGATTCGATAACACGCAGAACTCCCAGAAGGCCCCGTGGTACTCATCACAAAAGCTGTCCATTAAATGAAATATTTGACCTTCAAGCTTGATCCATAAAGGTACAGTATGAAAATGCTGAAACCAGAAATTATCACGGTGCGATAAGGGGACGATTTTACGGGTGATTGAAGAAATCTGATGTTGTATAGGCATATTTGAATTCCTGATAATAGAAACAAAAATGCGGGCTGGTGCCCGCGTCCGTATAAGGTTGAGAACATTTAACTGACTGTCACCAAAAGAAGGATGACTGTCAGTGCATACAAACGAAAAACCCCACACCATATGGTATGGGGCTTGTTAAGGCAGAGGTGTCACCTCTGGTAGGATTCAATGAAGTAATATATATCTGAGAAAAAATACAAAGCTATTTTTTTTGATTATCCCGATCATACTGTTCAAGGATTAAGAGCTCCAATAATTCATACTCTGGCATACGTGATTTTTTCGCCATTTGAGTTAATTTTATTTTCGCATCAGCACTAATATATCCACTGAGTGCTTTTTTATCCTTTCTTGACTCTCTGTAACGATGCTGGTTCCATGCGTTATTCATTTCTATATAGGTGAGTTTAACTCCCCTGTCATCTATATGTAAGTCGTAATAGACTTTGATGATCTCCAGTAAATTTACTTGGTCTCCATAATAAAATCTTCTGAATTCGCGATCTTTTTCCTTAAGATATTGGTAAGCCCATCGAATCTGGTTATCATCATCTTTCAACCAACCTAATCGTTTAATGCCAGATAATTTTTGATAATTTCTATGAATTTTATTTATTTTTCTTTCTAATATTGGCATGACATTGCTCTCTGTCATGGCAAGATTAACGATGTCAGAACGTATTTTTTCAACAGACTCAGGCGTTCGTTGTGTTTTTCTGTTGAGCTCAACATCAATAATAAATAATTTAAACCATAAGTAAAAAGCTGCATGTATATTTAATGCTATCCATTCTAAATTATTTTCAATGAAATTATCTTTGATTTCATGATATTTTTTTTGATATTCAATAATATATCCCTGTATGTTATTACTGTTATTGATTTCATTTATTTCATCTACAAGATCGCCAAGTTTTTTTATTTTTATTAAGATTTGATGATTGGGCTCATTAAGTATGTTATCTGATATAGCATTATAAATGTAAGCGGCTTCATTTATGTCTGTCGTATGGTATTTATAGTATTTTTTTTCATTAATATTAAATGCCATTTGGCTATTACTCAGTAAGTAAAATGTGATAAAATCATAACATGAAAATGATTGTTTGGTACAAAAATGATATTGAAACTGTGATTTATTCGTTGTTTTATGCTATTTTTATAGTAATATTTTCTATGGTTAATACAGGCAGAAAGCATCTTACACCACGCCTATTGCTACTAAACTAGCCCTGATTGGCTATTTTCGGCAACCTGATACTGACTACAGGATGAATAAATTACAAATGCTGCTGGTGTGGGTAATAGTTTTATCGTTATTGATACACTGTATATCTGAATGTTCTATTGCCATTCAATGATGCGGATTTTTTTGTGAAATTTATCTATAAATGATTTGTAGATGATTTTTTCATTGATAATTACTTTAAATAATTAATATACGATCTTGATTTGCTTAAAGTGAGGTCCGGTATAGAAATTCAATTGATTTAATGTTTTTGGTTTTAGACATTAACTGGTTCTTGATGCTAATTTGAAATTAAGTTGTGAGTTAAATTTAGGTTGAGATGAAATCGTATGGATTGAGCGAGTTATTTATGACTACTTGATTGATTCGCTGTTACTTGATTTTATTTATGAAATAAAATATTTGTGCAGTTGGTTTTTGGATGAAGAAGATTGTGAATGTTAATTGGAGTTGATTTGAATTTACCTTAAGCCTCCCTGTGTCGTAGTGATGATTTTTGGATAATGTTATTTTATCTAATAGAGTATTTAAGTGAAGTGTTTAGGTTATTTATATTATTATAAAGAAGCATTTCATTGACTTTTCTGATTTCATTAAAAACCTCGCGCCCATTCTATGATTATATTCATCCGCTACCCTACGGGTGATGCGCAGTAAAATAACTCCAGGGCGTGTTACGTGGTAAGAATGTCCGTATTGAATTGTTTGTTATTTATGAACTGAAAGAAATTTAATTCATTTGCACAGAATAAATTAAATCCCTCTGCTATCTGTTGAGTCAGTTAACTTTAATAAACCAAGCGGAGTAACTATCATGCGTATTAAATTTATCGCTGAATTACAAAAATTATTACATCATCATAAGTCCGGACTGTTTAAACGTTATTCCAAAATTCTGATGATACGGAGTGACTTCCACTGGTCATTAAATACCGACCGATATATGAAGGGTGATGAACATCAATTCAGTGCTGATATGAGTTATCTGATGTTACGTCTTTCAGACTACCCCGGCGTGATTGGATATGTCTGGGTATTGGAGGAGGCATTAGATCGTGGATTACATGTACATGCCGTTATTTACGTGAACGGTCAGCAACATCGCAGTAAATGGGGCTTTAAAAGTCTATTACAAAGCCTCTGGGAAGAGATCACCGACGGGGAAGGGTATGTGTATAACTGCGAGGATAAAAGTGACTACAGAGCATCTGTACGCTTTCCTGTTCACTTTGATGATATCAGGGGACGTAGGAATATGCGTTATGTGGTGAATTACCTGGCGAAAACCGAGCAGAAAACTGATTACCCTATTTTTCATCTGTCAGATTTACCGGATATACGGTGTAAAAGGAGTGGTCGTCCCCGAACGAGAAAACAAAAGTAGCAGGTAGTAACCGGATTCATCCGCCGGTGACGGGGAGAAAGAAAAAAATACAGCACGTGCTTATTGTCTGAAGGACGACTGATTACGGTAATGGCACACCACAGTCGCCTTCTCCTTTTCACATCTACAGGAGAAAGACAATGACAAATCAAAATACCCCTACCACCAGCCTGCTGAATGACCAGTTCGTTGATATGAAATTTATCACACAGTTTACCAGCTTAACCGACAAGTGGTTCTACAAACAGATACAGAGCGGAAAATTCCCCAAGCCGATTAAATTAGGTAGTTGCTCCCGTTGGTTAAAAAGCGAAGTGGAAGCCTGGCTGCTGGCCCGAATTACTGAATCACGGGGAGAATGACTAGGACGGAGAGCGGGTCGGCTTTTTCTAAAAACCAGTCACTTGGCTTCGGGATTACACCGGTACAAAATGTATAAACCATTATATAGGCGCAGATGCTGCTCCAATCGCGACAGACATACTATTCTGTAGTTTTTGTTCGGGTGAACCAGATTATGTCCGTAAGCAATTACAGGCCTCGTGAGACTTATTGGGGTATAGACCTAGCGGTTTCCTCGGGCTGACCACTTCGTGCTAGAAATAGACATCACAAACGCTATGGTATGTTAGGTCGGGTATCCGCTCTTGCGAAACGCTATAAGATACCACTGTGTTGGGGAGAAATCTTTGCAGGAGGGTACGGGGGGAATGATTGCTCGTTCCCGCCCAGGTTATGACCCAAATCCTTTGGCCGTTCGCAACGCATTTTATAGTCATCTATCAACTCTTCCTAAAGCACCTTGAATCGCCACGGGTTTAACAGACTGTAGTGGTTTAATAAATTTGGCCACCTGAACAGAGGTGATATGCTCACCTCAGTTTGAAGCTTAAGCACACCACGAGCCGTACGAATTCTTTACCATTTTGGGTAAGAGATCAAAAAAAGAAAATATCAAAAAAATGTGTGGAGCTTAAATCGGTATACTTACAGCCTAGGACTGTCTTTTTATTTTCAACAAGATATTTTAAAATATCATTAGTTGATTTTTAATGTATTCTAACTATAGAAAATGTTTTATATATAATAGGTGGGTTTATGCTAAAGCTGGATAAAGTTGACCGAAATATTCTTCGGCTTTTACAAGAGGATGGGCGTTTAAACAATGCGGAGTTAGCCAAGCGCGTTTTTTTATCCTCCCCTGCATGTTGGAAAAGATTAAAAGCCTTAGAAGAAAATGCTATAAAAAAATATCAGGCCATTATTGACCCAAAAAGCTTAGGATATAACTTTTATGCATTTATGAATATCACGTTAGATTTACATTCAAAAGAATCAATGGAGCGATTTGAGAAAGAAGTTTTAAACATCGATAGCGTTATTTTTTGCCATAATATATCTGGAAGATATGATTACTTATTGCAGTTAGTAGTTAAGGATATGGATGATTTTCACCATATATCAATGGAAACAATTCGTACTATAGGGAATATAAAGGAAATGAATACAAGCTTTGGTATAAGGGAAATTAAGTCATTCACAGGTATACCAATCTAATTTTTAATATCAAAATACCTTGCTGGTTAAATTTCAAGTATATAATTAGCCAGCAAGGCATTACATCCTGGTCTATAAAAATATTTTACTTGTCATTGACGTTGGATATTTTTAATAAAACAATTCATCACTATGATTCAAAGAATTTCAGTAATGGAGATATACATAATAACAAACCGAAAAATGCAATATATAGCGTAGAGTATTTTTTATATTTACATAATGATTCCACTTTATAGACCAAATAAACAGGTATTAGACATGCTACGATTCCATACAAAGGCCCAGCCAGTTGAAATATTAATAAAACAGGGAATTTTGTAGATACCCATGCTGATAATGATAAAATAACCAAGATTCCAATAAAAATATTCAATAATCTATTGTTTATTCTCTCTTTAGGGATGAATCTGGATGTTAAATTAACAAGAATTCCTTTTAGTGATTCATGGATTCCTAAATATATACCTAAGAAGGCGGTAATGAGTGAGAATATATTTAATACTGTTGCCATTATTTTTACAGTTGAGCCAGGGAGTACCTGTGCCGCAATAGCAAGTGCTGAAATATTTTGTTCAAAAGCAGAGACAGCCTGTTCATAGCTTATAGAAAAAGTAAACGAGAACGCATAAAATAGAACTCCTACAGCTAGCACATAATAAGCAATTCTGTTGGTTCTTATTGCCCTGTAAGTCGCTATTTCTTTATCTTCCTCTATCTTTCTATATGCAATATTCATAGGGTTCAATATTTGCACAAATAATATTGAATATAATGTAAAAGGTAAGGTTAAGAATACATCACGGGTGAATGATAAAAAATCAGGCATAGCCTTAATATTTTCAAAATTCCAATGAGGTATCATGAAAAAACCGAGGGTTAATATTATTCCAAATTTAATTATAACCATAGGCCCTGAAATTTTAAATAATAATCTTTCCCCTTGAGAAGCGATAATTACTAATAATGATATTAAAACTAAAGGGAACCAAAACGTATCTGATAATGTTTCTTTAGTTAAACCAAATGTTTTAAAATAGGATGCCCCATCATATGTAATAGCTAACGAATATCCTAGTATGCCCGTTAATAACATAAGGAAATATATAATACCTAGTCCTATCCCCCAGTTTTTACCTAAGTATTGCGATATAATGCCAGTGTAGTTATCACATTCCTTTGTTTCTGATAAGGTTCTAAGATATAAATTTTGCAAGAGATAAATTGCAGGATATGAAAGTAGTATTGAAAATAAAAATACCCAGATCCCTTTCAGTCCAATTTGTATTGGCATCAATACTATACCTGATCCTATTGCCATTCCAATACATAAAACAACCCAACCAAAATCGTATAGAGTAAATGGTATTTTAATATTATGATGGTTTGTCATGATTTATACTCGTTTAATTTAATGCTAATAAAGTGTTTTTTATTCTATTTAATCCATCGAGCAAAACTTTTTTGGGGCATGCTAAGTTTAATCGTATAAATCCATATCCATTACTTACAAACATATTACCACCTTCAAGTAACACGCCAGCATTGTTAGCAAAAAATAATGATAGTGTATTTCTATCAAAGTCTTCAGGTAGGTATTCGTTTATATCAATCCATGCCAAATATGTTGATTTTGGGATACTAAATTGAGTTTTTGGTAAATGAGATTTTAGAAACTCATCTGTAATTTTGAAATTGTTATCTAAGTATTTCTTTAATTCATCTAACCAGAGGTCACAACTTTTATATGCTGTTTTTGACGCAATTAAACTTAGTGGAGATAAAAAGTCATCATACAGCCTCAGCCACTCGCATTTTACTTTGTTGTCTTTTATAAACAGATTTGACATTAGGTTTCCTGCCAAATTAAAAGTTTTACTTGGTGCCATACAAGTTATTATTTTGTTTTCATCAGGGAACAGTTTAGCAAGAGGTATATGTTTTTCATTCTCTCTTAATAAATCACAATGAATTTCATCTGATATAATCCATACATCATTATTAAAACAAATATTTCCAATTCTCGTTAATTCATCTTCTGTCCAAACTCTACCTGTAGGATTTTGAGGGTTTGATAAAATGAATAATTTGATATTTAAGTTTGAATCTTTTATTTTTCTCTCAAAATCATTGAAATCAATTTCATATTTTCCATTTGAATATTTTAAATCGGAGTAAATTACATCCCTTGAATTATAATCCCCGGCATTTTTGAATGGTGCATATGATGGGGTATGAATTAAAATATTCTCATTATCTTTGATTAACAAAGGAATGAGTCTATTTAATGCAGGTATAATCCCTGGTGAAATCACTATTTCTGTTACATCGATATCCCAGTCATATCTTCTGTTGCACCAACTTTTCATGATGTCATAATATTCTCTATTATATACCTTTGTGTAGCCGATTATTTTTTTATCCAATCTCTTCCTAAGTGCGGTTAAAATTTCAGGTGGTGTTGAAAAGTCCATGTCTGCAACCCACATCCTAATGAATTCATCATCATTAAAATTATATTTCGATGTGCCTTCATCATTAAATATATATTTTCTCCACCCATCAAAATTCAATGAATCAGTGTTTGCTCTATCAATTATTTCATCAAAGTCATATGTCATGGAAACCTCATTTTATTGTCTATAGATTTTAGGAAAAAACTCCGAGATCATAATAGCAATATGATTGGGAAATTATCTATCTTTGAAGGTCAGCGATATCGCCATTAACAAAACAAAATTAAGCAAGAATAATAATTAGGTTAATAAAATAAGCTAATAAATTTTATTTGATGGAAGTCACAATTTTATGTGACATTACTTTAGATTCGTTCAGTACTAGGGTAAGGACAATTTATATTTTTTCGGTTGCAAAATAAGTTGTATCGAGGTTTGGGGTTTCAAATTGCTCTGAGCTGGGGCAGCCACAGACACTGTGAAGATGCCCCGATTGTAATAGTATTGGATATAATCAAACCTGCTGTACGCATCATTGGTGCTCATGCTCCCACATAGATTATGCCGTTTCAACAACACCTGATAAGTCGCTGAACACTACTGGCTGCCACGGTCAGTGTGAGCTATAACATTCTCCGAACGTTTACGCCTCATAGCGCCATCTGTAACGCATAGAAATGTCATTCGTGGTGACATCGATCAACCGATAACCGCCTGTAGCCTCAGGTCTATGACTACCGCCAGAAACAGCCAGCCTCATCGGTGCGCAATAGAGTAATAGGCAGGGCGTAGTCGGACTATTTCTCTGCCTCTTCTCTCCAAATCGGATGTACACCTTCAGCGAATCCGACTATTGATTTAAACATTGGCGAACGTCATTACCACTTTTGGATAACGTGATGTATAGGTATTTCTATCCTCTATCCTCTATCCTCTATCCTCTATCCTCTATCCTCTGTCCTCAGGTAAGGGCTACCTTTAGGTTGTTACCAACGTGCAAAACTCTGAGACAGTAACATCTATCACGCTCGCGTTGTTGATTTCTGCCAACTTGCGGTAAGCAAGGGCAAAGAGTGCGACGGGTAGCCTCCTCAGTATGTCTGAGTTCAGACAGGTGAACAGGGGAAGGTCAGCGACGGATATATCTCTCAGCCATACTATTTCTTCGACCTGAAATTGAGGTAACAATAGAGTCGCAGATACGTTAGCCAATGTAAAAAACGCAGGACTCTTCTTTTATTAAAAGATTACAAATAAATACATTTATTCAAAATGTCACGATAAATGAAGTAAGTTTATGTTAGAACTGTAGTTACAAATAAAAAATGGCAGCCCTAGAGAAGGTCTGCCATACTAATCAAAAATATCGATCAATAGCATGTCGAAATAAATTAATGATATAATTAAAATTATAGGATAATAGATTGCTAAAAAGTAATGAAATAGATCTGTATTTAGTGGGGAAATAACAATGAACTTCAAGTTATATTACATTTTCTCTTTTCTTGATATATATAACATAATAAATGCACCCAATAATGTTGCAAAGGAAAGACAATACCAAGCTATATCAGTTGTACCTGTTAAACCTTTAATCCAACCGACAAAGTATGGGCTTGAAAATCCAGCAATTTGACCAACAGCATTTATAATTGCCAGACCTCCGACCGCTGCGCTAGCGCTTAAATAACTACTCGAAAGCGGCCAAAACATCGGTAAGGCAGTAAATGCTCCCATAGTAGCGACAGTGAGGCCAGTTAATGCAATTAACGGGGAATGACTAAACATGGCGGCAATCATCAAGCCGAATGCACTCATAAGCATCGGAACAGCTAAGTGCCAGCGTCTTTCATTCCTTGCATCGGCAGATTTACCCATATATAGCATAAATATAGTTGCCGCTGTGTAAGGAATAGCTGTCACAATTCCTACCATGAACATACTTCCCCATCCACCAGCTTTGATAACTGATGGTAACCAAAAACTGATAGCGTATACCCCTCCCTGAAATGAAAAATAAATTAAACCTAACGTCCAAACTATTCCACTTTTCATAACTTCAGCAATAGTTTCAGACTTAACACGAGATTTATTTTTTTCATCTGCAGCAAGATTAGCCAGTAATGTTTCTTTTTCCTCTTTAGTTAGCCATTTAGCATCTTCAATTTTATCATCAAGTATATAATATATACCGATACCTAATAATATTGTTGGAATTCCTTCAATGATAAATAACCATTGCCATGCAGCCAGCCCTGCAAGGGGTTTTGAAGTAAAGGCATCCAGTATCCAGCCTGACAATGGGCCACCTATAACACCAGAAAGCGGAATAGCCGACATAAAAAGGGCCATGACACGCCCTCTAACTGCCGTAGGAAACCATCGGGTAAAATACAGAACCAAACCAGGGAAAAAACCTGCTTCCGTAGCCCCTGTAAAAAATCTTATAATATAAAATGACTCTTCCGTTTTAACAAACATTAGACTTGCACTGAGAGCCCCCCATAAGATCATAATAACTGCAATCCAGATTCTCGCACCAAACTTTTGCAAAGCAATATTGCTTGGCAAACCAAATAAAAGGTAACCAATAAAAAAGATACCCGCCCCAAGACCATAAGCAGCTTCGCTCATGTTTAGGTCTTCAAGCATTTGCAGTTTGGCAAAGCCAACATTCACACGGTCTAGATAATTAAAAAGGTAGCAAACAAAAATATAAGGAATAATCCTTTTGATTATTTTTGAGTAAAGGTTTTTAATGTCACTGGAATTTGAAGAAGAAATTGATAAATCCATGCAATCCTCCAACTATCTTTATTATGGGATCTTCTGTGAAGACCCCATTTCAATTATTATTCGATAACAGTAACCAGATATTCTTGGACTACATCGTCATTGAGTTCCTGACCCAGCCCAGGAAGAGTCGGTGCTTGGAAGAAACCATTTTCAGGTTGATAGTCATATTTACACAGATTGATGATATCTTTCTTCAAAGCAAGCGTATGATGTTCATGAATAATGAAGTTAGGAATAGCGGTTTCAATATGCAGTGCTGCAGCCGTTGAAACTGGGCCACCACAAACGTGAACCTGAACTGTTGCATGATACACGTTTGCATAATCACAAATCTTTTTCGTTTCCGTGATACCACCAACTAAGCATGCATCGGGCTGGATAACTGCCACAGCTTGTTTTTCAAACAACTCACGATACCCCCAGCGGGTGTAGCTTCGTTCTCCTGTGGCAACTGGCATGTTGACATTATTAGTTACTCTTGCAAAAGCGTCGGTATTCATTGGGTTAACCGGTTCTTCGTAGTAAAAAATATTCAAATCTTCTACTGCTTTTGCAAGTTGAATGGCTGAGTTCGTTCCAAGTAATGAGTGGATTTCGAGGATAATATCAACATCCGGCCCAATTGCATCTCTCATTGCTTTTAAACGGTTGTATGCACGGTTAATATCTTCGCTGCGAAGCAGACCATAATAACTTTGCTTCGGGTTACTTAAAGAGTTTTCTTCTTTAGTTGTACCGTAGAACTGGATAGGATCGACCTTAATACAGTCGTAGCCTTCTTCAACAGCCTTTAATGCTGCATCAGCATAATCTTTAGGATCAAACAGAGCTACCTGCTCTTTTCCCCAGCCAAATTGTAACTGGCTTGCGTAAGTCCGGAGCTTATCATTTGTTTTACCGCCAATTAATTCATAAATCGGCGCACCATATTTTTTGCCTTTGATGTCCCAGAGTGCAATATCAATTGCGCTCATACCGGCATAGAATACCGGACCACCGCTCATCCCCCAGAATGTACCACGGTACAAATCCTCCCAGATAGATTCTATCTTCATCGGGTCTTTGCCAATGATTCGTGGTGCTAAATCCTTCAATATTCCAACAGCAGCGTTGGAGCCTGAGCCATACGCCAGCCCTGCTTCACCAATACCAGAGATACCTTCGTCTGTATTTACACGGATCAGTACTGGGTTAAAATAACTCAGCGCAGGGTCTTTCTTGCGAACGTTACAATCAAAAATTTCTACACTTGTAATCTTCATATTAATACCTCAAATCATTGCAGAGTTTTTATGAACGGGCATGCATGCTTTCATCAATAAAAACATCTCATCAGAGGTAATTCAATATATGGTTAAATGTAGTTAAGGAATGGCTTGTGATATTTCACCGACATTATTATGTACGGTCTCAGTCAACTGTGCAATAAATCACATTTTTATATTACTCTTCCGTATTTACTGTGTTTTCGCGCAAAGTGTGTGAAATATCAGAGGTAGTACATTTTCTCGTGAAATATCACAGATGTTTGCTCAATATCTCATTTTTGTTGCAATTACGATGACCGCTATCTTTCAATTTAGTTTGAATACGTTCTCCTCGTGAAAACTCCTCAAAATGCCTTCTTCCAAGAAATAGCATACATGCCAAAATATAATTATTTGACATTCATCACATTAGTGGTCATTGAAACAACAAGTTGTGCTTTATTTTTTTATATTAAAAGATTAATAACATCATATATGAAATGGTAATAAGTATGGAAAAACGACTGGAATCCCTGGTAGAAGTGGCTGAGCGTACAATTATTGATATGATTATTACAGGAAAATTGAAGCTTGGTTCCCGTATTACTGAGTCCGAGCTGGCTGAAATGCTTTCTTTAAGTACCGCACCAGTGCATCAGGCTCTGCATATTTTAGGAAGGATGGGGATTGTTCGAATCAGGCCTCGAAAAGGAACTTACGTATTTGATTTTACTATTGAAGATATCAGGAAAATGACAATAGCCAGGTATATGATTGAAAGCGAAGCACTCCGACAGGCATGTAGCAATAACCTTGGTCGATTTTGTCTGGAAATGTCAAGAATTATATCTAGGTCAGATATAGAATTTACAATGGATAATATGACACAATACTTAAAGCATGATGCCGATTTTCATGAATTATTATTCAATTATGCTGATAATGAATTTTTGACTATGGCTTCAAATGCTATTACCATAAAAGTTATGGTACTTTGGTACTTGTCAATTCTTGATAACTATACAGTAAAAGATATGGAGGACTCCTTTAACGATCACCATGAAATTTTAGAAAAAATAATAGCCAATGATATTGATGGTGCATGTTGCATATTAAAAAAGCACTTGGAACGACTTGAAAACATCTACCTCAGGGATAAATAAATATTTGTTCGACGGCAAGCCATACACTACACAAAATACTTCTCAAGAAAAACAACACGTATTTTTTTGAAAACCGGCTAGGTATTCAATATGTTGATGGCGTGTCAAACATAGTACTCGTGCTCAATGAAAGTGTCGATAATCCTATCATTCATTTCAAGTGATTCTAAATACCCTAGCGTCTTGGAATTGAAGTATTTCATGCGGTTACGCAGCGCCAAATTTTCATGCTCAATACGCTGAGTATAGAACTTGTAGCCTACCTCAGAGATAAATGAATTCTGAAGTAGGCAACAATATTATCGTTAGCAACAATTATACATATGATTGTAAGTATTCAAACAGGAATAATTGAAGTAGTGAACAGCCTATTTTGGGTGTTAATGATGTGTTATGAGCCATTCGATTCCTTTGCGCCTTAATATGTGAAGCAATGATGCTTGTTCTGTTTCTGACAATGTTCTAAACAGGGTTAGCCATTCATACTCGAGTGGAGTCAAACTTTGGTTTTTTGAAAGAAACTTAGCATCATTCAAAATGGCTTGTATTTCAGGCGAAAAATTATCTATATGATACTCAAATGATCGTCCTCGGGCTCCGGGTACTGCAACTGCTCGTTTTTTCCAGTTTTCTAAACGGGCTCGTTTATTTACACCCTGAGGTGTAGTTGGAAATCCCGGGATATGAATAAGTTCTTTAGCCAGAAACCATTCTTTGAGTATTTTCATACAGATTCAATACCTTATTATGGAATGAAATATTAACCATGTGTGGCGCCTAACCATTAAATAAAAACCCATTGATCGAAACTTGGTTTCGATCTAATCTAGTTGTTAACAGGACTAACTAACAAAATCGGTTACACCACGGTGTAACCGCAAGATTCGCACAGTTTTATAAAAAGGAAAAGTCATCTATGAAAGAAACTGACTGGCACCGGGCTGATATCGTGGCAGCTCTGCACAAACAAGGGCTTTCATTATCTCAGTTATCACTTGCGGCAGGTCTGTCTGCATCGACACTGCGTAATGCGTTGAGAGCCCCTTACCCCCGTGCGGAGAGGATTATCGCGCAGGCAATTGGTATTCCTGCCTGTGAAATATGGCCTTCCCGCTACCCAAAACTAAAATAGTTACCGGCAGGATTCAGATTGATATGAAAAAAATAATCATAACAGCGGGTTTTATTGCATTAACCGGTTGTGGTGACAGTGCGGATATTACTCTCGTCAAAGATATGGTGACGTATAATGACCGGACTATCACCGTGGGTAATGCGTTTGATCATCGGGAGATGTGTCAGCAAACAACCTGGAGTGAAAAAAAAGACAAACGAAACCGGAATATCGTGCGCTACCGTTGTGAGATTAATCCGGCGGATGCTAATACTATCCTGGCAGGGGATATCAATTATGTCAGGGATAAATCGTTGGAATATGCTGAAAAATTAGGTCAGACTTTTCCGGAACAAAGCAAAGAGATTCAGTTATCCCTGTTTTATTTACGGAATGCAGAAAAAGCCTTAAAGGAATTATCATCAACATCATTACCCGCAGATTATGCTGCATTAAAAACTGACCTTGAAGACTATCTGGAACAGAATTATCAGTCTGAACATGTTAAGTATTTTGATTTCAGTGATAAGTTTAATATTAAAGGAAAACCATTACTGACTATTAATCAGCTTGACGAAGATAAAGATTATATTCTTTATGATTACTACCGTATTGAAAATATCGAAAAAGATCCGGTTGTCATCCGGAAAACAGAAAAAATTCATGAATTACAGCAACAGGTTATTCACCTCTTTGCCGGTAATAATTCCGTTCTTGATAACCTGTCCTCAGAAAACACCGAATGTGGCAACAGTGCGACGGGTATGTACGGAGAAATTACCTTTCCCTGCTCCTTTAAATATCATGTCAAACAGGGATTTGAGACTATCATGTTTCAGCAGCAGCCTTACACTGCTGTGCAGGATAATATTCAGAATACACTGACTGAATATGATGAAATCAAAGACGATCTGGATAAAAAGCTGGCTGCTTATGAGAACCTTAAAAAGGATATTGATGTAACATTTTCTGCGTTGGTTAACGAATTCAGTATTAAAAATTTGGAGCAGGTTGTCGATTTTTCAGTGATTCAGGGGCAGTCCCCGGAAGTCGCCGGGTGCTATTTCAGGATGACATTTGTAAACGGAACTATTGCTGAGATTGAAAATGAAAACTGTTTCAGTATGGCTTACCAGACTACGTTTGATCAGTCATATACGAATCTGATCCAGCATTTTTATACTACAGATATAAAAGAAAAAATGGTTTTTCAGATCAAGGAATTCATTGAGAAAGAAAGAAAAATTCACTGATATTTGACTGTTGTCAGTTTTTACTTCGGAACATTTATAATCAGATATACTTGTAAAAGGAAACGTGTTTATGCCATTTATTCTCCTGTGGATCGGACTTGCATTATTGCTGGGTATCATAGCATCAGGTAGCGGACGTTCATTTTGGGCCTGGTTTATTCTGGGTATTATTATTGACCCAATATTGGCAGGGTTACTGTATTTACTGATAGCCAGGGATGCCTGACCATGTTTAAAGCATTTATAAAAAGACAGCTTATTTCTATTTTAAAATGGTGGATAGCGGGACTGCTTGTATGGGCAGTGGTGTTATTCTATTTTCTTTATATAAGATAGCAAAAAAAGCGGTATACTCTCTGATTAAATATTTGACTGTCGGTTTAAAACTATTTTGTCTTTTTTGGGATTATTAAACAGCAGCTTTGTGATAATGACGTAAATAAAAAATGGATGTTATCCGGGGAAGTAGTTACGTTTGCCGGGAGATACAGTTGATACCGACAATAATTATTCAGTCGGAGTAATAAGTAAAAAAATAATTTGAGTCGGGCACTCTGATGTGCCCGCTATAACTATTTTAATCAAAAGTATATCCGCAGTTCATGCACTCATAGCGGTCAAATATAACTCCATCAAGTGCTGAACCTGACACAGCGCCCGCTGCGGCACCCGTGATAAAACGCCCGAATAATGCCCCTACAGCGGCACCTGCAATCGTTCCTACTACCGGGATAGCTGAACCTATAGCCGCTCCTCCTAACGCGCCTGAAATGCCACCAGCAACTGCACCACCTTTTTTGCCGATATGGCGCTCACGAATCTGAGTTGAGCTGCATACGGGGCAGTGAATGTCGTTTTCCATCATAATGTCCTTCTTGTTTGAGTAAAAAGCAAAAAAGCCTCCACCTTTACGGGTGGAGGCTTTTAGTTATATAAACTTATTGAATAAGATGTATTACGATAAATCGTGATTAATGACTACGTTTTTTGGCGGTTAAAATTCCTACGAAGAATATTGCTACCATTTCTCAGTGAATCGATATAGTCGGCGTACCACTGCATCATTTCCCGTCGACCTTCAAGATACTGAGCGTGGTTATAAGTCCCCCGAATGCTGTTTTTATCTACATGCGCCAACTGAGTTTCTATCCATGCAGTATTATAATTTTGCTCATGCAGTAAAGTACTCATGGTGTGACGAAAGCCATGACCGGTCGCCCGTTTATCATAGCCGATGCGTTTTAGCACCATATTGATGCTGGCTTCACTCATCGGCTTATTAACATCATTACGGCCAGCAAAGATAAACTGATAGCTCCCTGTTAGCTGTTTCAGTTGTTGTAGTGCTTCAATCGCCTGACGTGACAAGGGAACAATATGAATACGTCTCATTTTCATGCGTTCTTTTGGAATTTCCCAGATGTCTTTGTCAAAATCGATTTCATTCCACTTAGCCATGCGGAGTTCAACTGTCCTAAGCCCGGTCAACATTAACAACCAAGTAGCTAAGCGAGTTATAGGGCTGCCGGAATAGCTGTTCAGCTTCTGTAAGAATTCAGGGAGTTCATCTGCTGCCAAATAAGGATAATGATTCTTCTCCGGAGTATTAAGGGCACTGGCAAGGTCAGGTGCAGGGTTGTATTCTGCTCTGCCTGTGACAATGGCATAACGGAATACTTCACTGCAACGCTGGCGGACTTTACTGGCTAACTCTTTAGCATTACGTTTTTCGATTCGCTGAAGGACGGTTAACAGCTCCAGTGGTTTGATTTCATTAACTGCACGGGCTCCGAGATAAGGGAAAACATTATTTTTAAATCCCCGGAGAACATAGTCCGCATAGTTTTTAGACCAGGAGGCTACGCGTGATTCATACCACTCTATGGCGATATTTTCAAAGGTGTTGGTTAAGGAAAGCTTCTGAGCAATCAGTTCTGTTTTTTTAACTTCGCTGGGATCTTTGCCATCAGCGAGAAGCTTTCTGGAATCATCTCGTCGGATACGTGCTTCTGCTAGGGTAACATCGGGATAGATACCGAAGGAGAGTTTTTTTTCTTTACCAGAAAATCGATATTTCATGCGCCAGTATTTAGAACCATTGGGGTTGATTTGAAAGTATAATCCACCACCATCGAAAAGTTTGTATATTTTCTCTTTAGGCTTTGAAGTCTCTACCTGACGGGCATTGAGCGGCATAAGGGGCCTCATATAGTATTGAACAGGGCGAGCCCCCAATATGGCCCCCATTTGCATGTTGACTTACGTTGAAATGGGGGGACGCCTGTTGATATCCGAATACCAGTTAAAAGGGGTATCTATTGATAGTACTAGAATTATATTGAGAATAGTAGACTTCAGGAGAGTTGTATTTGGTGTCCCCTGCAGGAATCGAACCTGCAATTAGCCCTTAGGAGGGGCTTGTTATATCCATTTAACTAAGAGGACATGATGTCTGATGGTATGGCCGGTTTTGCGGCGGGTCATATGTTAACGCTCAACCCCGCATTCTATCAAGTCTTTATTTCCGCTTTGTTTTTTCTCCGTTTCCGGTTACCGGTGTGTTTTTTATGTGGTGCGCCGGTCCCGGATGTACAGTTTAAACGCATTACCTGCGGGATCCCGGGGGGCCGGCTGTATTTATGGTAATGTCTTCGTAACCTTTTGTTTCAGCCACGAAATAAAGATATCTGCTTTCGGATTACGCCTGTCTCCGAGCATAGCAAAGTAATATCGCTGACTGCATGTCAGTGAAATATCGCCGAAGGGCATCACCAGCATCCTGCTCTGAATACGTTTTTCCACCAGTTGTTTACGTCCCATCGCGACACCGGCATGATTCATTGCCGCGACAATCGCCAAATCTGAACGATCAAAACACAGATTGCGCCGGTGAGGGAACAAATCAGGCTGATAATGTTCACTCCAGGCTTTCCATTCGTCGTAATCAGAATTACTGCTCCATGCCTGGCGGTCATGCAATAACATGCAGTTCCTGAGCTGATGAATATTGTTATTCAGCTCATAACGTTTCGCATATTCCGGACTGCAAACCGGCACGATTGATTCTGACATCAAATTCTCGCAATAGAGATTAGGTCTTGATATATCGTCGTAATAAATTGCGATATCAATACCATAGCCGCGGAAATTGACATCATCATTACCGGTTAACAGATTCAGCTGAATAGCCGGGTATTGATCCGTAAAATCCGCGATCCCCGGAATCAGCCAGCATTGAGCCAGTGACGGGCGGGAATAAACCGTTAACTCGCCGGAAATTTCCTGATTTTTGATATCAATGATTTCCTGGTTAATGTCATCCAGGTTTTTCCGTAATGCCCAGTAGATGCGTTCACCGTCTGATGTGAGTTCAACCCGCCGGTGAAAACGCTCAAATAACCGGAAACCCAGTTCACTTTCGAGGGTGTTAATACGGTGGCTTACCGCGCCGGGCGTCAGCGCCAGTTCCTGTGCTGCCAGAGCAAATGAACTGTGCCGTGCCGCCGCTTCGAAAGTATGCAGACGTGACAGCTGGTGACCCGATACCCGTTTGTTACGCCGCAGGGATCCTGATGGTTCATACCGGTTTATATCCGATGACATAGCCGCTCTCTTTTTATTAAGCAGGATGTTTTTTCATAAAGAATACCGCGTTTAAGGTGAATTTATATGATGCAATTCATGAAAAAAGTGCTGATTTTGATGGATGTCACGCATTTGAGTTAACCAGGCTAATTCAAAGCCCCGGTTTCATCGTTTGTCACCCCTGAATATTTATTATCCAATGAATGCACAACAACAATATAACCAGGGGTAGGATATGGACTCTGTAATGTGGATGATCGGCACGCTGGTTTTCAGTATCTTGCTGATCATTATTTCAATTATTAAATTTAAGTTTCACCCGTTTTTAGCATTGCTGCTCACCAGCTTTTTTGTCGGGATCGCCATGAATATGGAACCGCAGGATATGGTCAGCGCCATCGAAAACGGGATTGGCGGAACACTCGGATTTTTGGCGGCGATTATCGGACTGGGGACCATACTCGGGAAGATGATGGAAATATCCGGCGCTGCTGAACGGATCGGGATCACGCTGGAAAAATGCCGCTGGTTAAGCCCCGATGTCACCATGATATTGATCGGCCTTATTTGTGGTATCACACTGTTTGTCGAAGTCGGGGTTGTATTACTGATCCCGCTGGCGTTTTCGATTGCCAAAAAAACAAATACCTCATTATTAAAACTGGCGATTCCGTTATGTACGGCGCTGATGGCCGTACACTGCATTATTCCGCCGCATCCTGCTGCACTGTTTGTCACCAATGAACTTGGTGCGGATATCGGCACCGTTATTGTGGCCGGATTAGCGGTGGGACTGGTCGCATCACTGATTGGCGGACCGCTGTTCCTGAAATTTTTGGGGGATCGTTTACCGTTCAAAGTTGTACCGGCTGCGTTTGCTGACCTGAAAGTGCGTGAAGAAAAAGACTTACCTTCATTAGGCGCGGCGTTATTTACGGTTCTGCTGCCGATTGTGCTCATGCTGATAAAAACAACCGCTGATTTAAACATGAGCAAAGATAGCCCGTTATTCACCTTTTTACAGTTTATCGGTAATCCGATAACCGCCATGTTTATCGCCGCGTTTGCCGCTTATTACGTATTGGGTATCCGCCGTCATATGGGAATGAGCGTCCTGCTCAGCAAAACGGAAGAAAGCTTTAGTTCGATTGCGAATATCTTATTGATTATCGGGGCTGGTGGTGCATTTAACGGCATCCTGAAAGGCAGCGGGCTGAGTGATTCTCTGGCGCTGGTGCTGTCCGGTATCGATATACACCCGATTTTACTTGCCTGGCTGGTGGCTATCATTCTTCATGCCGCAGTCGGATCAGCAACGGTCGCCATGATGGGTGCGACCGCAATCGTGGCGCCGCTGATGCCGCTGTACCCGCATATCAGTCCTGAAATTATGACGCTGGCTATCGGCTCCGGGGCAATCGGCTGCACCATTGTGACTGATTCCTTATTCTGGCTGGTTAAACAATATTGTAATGCCACGCTGGCGGAAACATTCCGTTATTACAGTGTCGCCACGCTGATTGCGTCCGTTGTCGCGCTGGCCGGCACCTTTGCACTTTCCTATGTGATTTAAAAGAGAATAATGATGACTCAGATTAATATTGAAAAGTTAATTGCTGACTATCCATTGGTTCAGGAACTGATTGATTTAAAACAGGTGGCATGGTTTAACCCCGGCGTAACCACCACGGAAGCGGGTTTGCCGTATGTGGGACTGACGCTTGAGGATGTGATGGATGCACAAGCACGCTTAAGCCGCTTTGCCCCGTATCTGATGAAAGCCTTTCCTGAAACGCAGGCCATGCAGGGGATCATTGAATCTGAAGCAGTAGCGATTCCGGAGATGCAGGCGGCTCTTGCGGCACGTTATCAGACGCTGCTGACAGGGAAAATGTATCTCAAGAAAGACAGTCATCTGCCTATCTCCGGTTCGATAAAAGCGCGTGGCGGGATCTATGAAGTGCTGACCCATGCGGAAAAATTAGCGCTGGAGGCAGGATTGCTGTCAACCGGTGATGATTATGCGGTGTTATTCTCGGATAAATTCAGGCAGTTTTTCAGTCAGTATCGTATTGCTGTCGGATCAACCGGTAACTTAGGGATGTCCATCGGCATTATGAGCGCGAAGCTGGGTTTCAGTGTCAGTGTGCACATGTCTGCGGATGCCAGACAATGGAAAAAAGACAAATTACGTTCTCACGGTGTTAATGTTGTTGAATATGAACAGGATTACAGTATCGCAGTGGAGCAGGGGCGTAAGGAAGCCGAAAAAGATCCGTCCTGCTTCTTTATTGATGATGAGAACTCCTCCACACTCTTTTTAGGTTATGCGGTGGCGGGTCTGCGGCTGAAAAAGCAATTTGCTGAAAAGGGAATTACCGTTGATGAGCAGCATCCGCTGTTTGTGTATTTACCGTGCGGCGTCGGCGGGGGGCCCGGCGGTGTTGCATTCGGATTAAAACTGGCATTTGGTGATGCGGTGCATTGTTTCTTTGCGGAACCGACACATTCACCCTGTATGCTGCTCGGGGTGCATACCGGTCTTCATGATGCCATCTCTGTTCAGGAAATCGGTATTGATAATATTACTGCGGCCGATGGGCTTGCGGTCGGCCGGGCATCCGGATTTGTCGGCCGGGCAATGGAGCGGCTGATCGATGGTTATTACACCATTGATGATGCGGAAATGTATAACCTGTTAGGATTGCTTGATCAGACAGAAGCTATCCGGCTGGAGCCTTCCGCTTTAGCGGGCATGCCCGGTTGTGTGCATGTGACCCGGAATCAGGTGTATTTACAGGCTGAATCGCTGACACCGGAACGGATGGCGAATGCCATACATCTGGTCTGGGCAACCGGCGGCGGCATGGTTCCGGAAGATGAGATGCAAAAATATTTATCACAGGCCAAAGGTAACTGACAGGGCGGTGAGCAACTGAACAGACCGGGACCGGCGATATGATTGCCGGTTCCGGGATCAGGTGATTATTTACGGCTCATTTCCTGTGACTTTTCTGTCGCACTGCGGACACCGGCCATCACCGCCTGACGTAAACCCATTTCTTCCAGTTTGATGACTGCTTCAATCGTGGTGCCGCCCGGCGAGCAGACCATATCTTTCAGTTCACCCGGATGTTTGCCGGTTTCGAGAACCATTTTTGCCGCACCCATTACGGTTTGTGCTGCAAATTCATAGGCCTGTTTACGCGGCATACCACCGGCTACCGCCGCATCTGCCATTGCTTCAATAAACATAAAAACATACGCAGGAGCAGACCCGCTGACGCCGATCACGGCATCAATCAGTGATTCAGGGACTAACTCAGCGCGGCCGAAACTGCGGCACAGTGACATCACCAGCTCAGTTTCTTCATCCGTCAGATAAGCATTAACGGTAACGGATGTCATCCCGGCATTGACCAGCGCGGGGGTGTTCGGCATCAGACGGACCACTTTGGCGGATGACGGCAGGGCGGCTTCCAGAGCTTCCAGAGTCACACCGGCGGCCATCGAAACAATCAGGGTATCCGCTTTCAGACAAGGGGAAATATCCCGTAATACACCGGGAACGGCATAAGGCTTTACACCTATAAAAATAATATCGGATTGTTCCGCCACCCGCTGAGCCTGTGTCTCACCGTGAACACCGAATTCCTGTGCCACGCGGTCGGTACTGGCCGGGCTGTGGTTATGTACAAAAACAGTATCAGGGGAAATAATTTTTCCTGAAATCAGGCCGTTAAGGATGGCTTTTCCCATATTTCCGCAACCAATAAATCCGACTTTTTTATTCATGATGGCTCCTGTATTGCTGACAAAGACTGACCTGAAGAGCAGGATACCACTCTGTGCTGCCGGGGTAACCCGGTAATTTCGGCATGATTTACATACACAAATATACAAAATCCGGGTAATATTGACCTATTATAAATACGTGAAACTGTAAATTTTGCTCACGTTCTGGCATGGAGAAACATATGAAGTATCAGGTAAGTGGCCTGACACTTGCTGCGGTGCTGCTGATTGGCGGGTGCGCAAGTTCGGATCAGACACCGGGAACGCGCAGTGATCCGCTCGAAGGATTTAACCGCTCAATGTTCAATTTTAACTATAACGTGCTGGATCCTTATGTGCTCAGACCGGTGGCGGTTGCCTGGCGTGATTATGTGCCGACACCGGCACGAAACGGCACCATCAACTTCCTCGGTAACCTCGAAGAACCGGCCAGTATGGTCAACAACTTTCTGCGCGGGGATTTTTACCAGGGATTTAAGCACTTTAACCGCTTCTTCCTCAACACAGTCTTTGGCCTGGGCGGCCTGATTGATGTCGCTTCTATGGCGAACCCTGAACTGGCGAAAACAGAACCGGCCCGGTTTGGTAATACCCTGGGTTATTATGGTATGGGTTATGGTCCGTATGTGGTTATTCCGGGTTATGGCGGCGCAACACCGCGAGTGGATGGCGGCGACTGGCTGGATACCACGTATCCGATGCTGAGTTATCTGACTATCTGGATGGGTGTCGGTAAATGGGCTATCGAAGGGATCGACAACCGTGCTCAGGCACTGGACGCGGAAGGAGTGCTGCATAACTCCAGCGACCCGTATCTGATGATGCGTGAAGCTTATTTCCAGCGTAATGATTTCCTTGCTTCCGGCGGGGCACTGAAAGTGCAGGAAAACCCGAATGCGGCAGCGATTGCTGATGAGCTGGATTCTATCGACAGCGAATAATGTGCTGGTGGCAGACAAATAAAAAAGTTCTGGTCAGTGACCAGAACTTTTTTTATGCATTCAGACCGGAAAATCAGAAGCTGTAGTTAAAGTTAACGCCGTATAACCAGGCTTTACCGGAGGAGGTAAAGTTATAAGTTACCGGCAGAGGCTCTGCTTTCTCTGAAATTTTAACTTCACGCCCGTGCATATAAGCAACACCGACATCAACGGAGGCATCTTTGTTGAAGGCGTAGGTTGACCCCAGGCTGAACCAGATACGATCCTGGTCAGGAATAGAAATTGAGCGGTTGCCTGCCGGAACAGGGCTGTCATCAAAGGCAATGCCACCACGGAAGGTCCAGTTATCGTCGTGATAATAGGTGGTACCTAATGCCACACGGTAGGCATTATCAAAGCCTTCGTGTTTTTCAAACAGAACGCTGCCGTTGCCTTTATCTGTTGCTTTCAGCTCTTTAAAGGTATCCCAGCCGGTATAAGCAAAGGTATAGTGAACCGCCCATTTTGGCGCAACGCGATGATAGGCTGAAAATTCCCAGATATCAGGAAGATTCAGATCTAACTTACCTTTAGTAGAAAGCGGTGAGAGGATAGGTGGAACATTAGCTTTCCGGCTAAAATCGCCGTCATTGAATTTAACTTTTACCTTAGAGCGATATGTCAGACTGAAACGGTTATCCTTATCCAGCTCATATAACATACCTGCATTCCAGCCATAGCCCCAGCCAGTGCCTTCGAGCTTAGCTAATACAGTATCAGATGGCTGGTGTATCATCTGACCGAATTCACCTACATGCCGTGAGATTTCGGCATCAGCATATACGGCATTCAGACCAAGGCCAAAGCTAAAGTTATCATTCAGGCGGTAAGCACCAGCAACGTTAAAGTTTGCAGTCATCAGATCAGTTTTGCCACCGATAATGCCTGCGGCATAGTCATCTTTAAACTCTGTTGCTAAACCAAAGTTTGATGTGGCAGATGCGCCAAAAAACCATTTCTCATTGATTGGAGTAATGAAATGCAGGTTTGGTACAACCGCGCTTGGCGCGATATCTTTGGCATCAGTGCTGTTACCGGTCAGCGGGGATTTACCGCTGATATCCACTGACGGGTTGATCAGGATCGCACCGGCGGACATGGACGGGCGATCAAATAATGTCATTGCTGCCGGGTTGCGGCTGCCGACGCTGGCATCATCTGCCACGGCACCTTCCCCTGAAAACGCACGTCCGAGTGCAGACGTGGAATACTCATTTAATTGAAAACCCGCCGCAAAAGCCTGAGTTGCTGTTAATGAAACTGCCACTGCCAGTGCTGAACGAGTGAACAGGTTTTTCTGGTTCATGACCAAAACCCTCTTGTTTATTTTGTTTATGTACTACTTTGGTAGTTAGAAGTAGCGCTGGATTGTATGTTTGCTTGTTGATATGACAAATCAGACCAGTTGACAGAGTATAGAATCAGCACACTGAAATGTTATTTTTTTGTACGAAAATAAGCGGATTGAGATGCAAAAATGCGATTTAGATTACAAAAATTTAACAATAACGTGGTTTTTGAGAGCAAAAAGTGGCTTTAGCCCGAGTAGATCAAACAATAGATTGAATTTTTATGGTTTACTTTGATAAATGGTATGATTCAGTACTAAGACTGCAGGCTATTTTTAACTAACGGGAGACTGAAATGGCTGACGAAAAAAAACTGTGCAGCGCAGAAGAAACCGCAGCATGCTGCTGTGTGGATGTAGGCACTATTATTGATAACGAAAGCTGCACCTCTTCTTTCGAGCGCGTATTTGCATCTAAAGCAGATGCTGAGCAGATGATGGCAGCGCTGACTGCCAAAGCAAATGCAGCAGCATCTGAACCATGCAAAATCCACAGCGAATATAAAGAAACGGCTGACGGCGTTCTGCTGAAAGCGGATTTCACTTTCAGCTGCCAGGCTGAAACACTGATCTTTGAACTGGGTCTGCGTTAATTCATCAGAACAATACGCAAACTGAATTCAGGCCTCCGGTGAATGCGGGGGCCTTTTTTTATCGATTTTTTGTTATAAAAAGTTTATTTCCCTGAGCTACCTCGCAGTTTTCAGCTATCCGCATTGCGTGAATGCAACACGATGTTAACAATATCAGCAGGTCAGACCACCGGCAGTTCGTGATAACCTCTCATCATGTAAGGATGAACGAATGAAGCAGGCACAGGCAGAACGCATTGCAATTGTTGACGGATTACGGACACCGTTTGCCCGGCAGTCCACGGTATACCGTGATATACCGGCGGTTGAACTTGGCCGGGCGGTGGTGCAGGAACTTCTTTTTCGCCAGTCATTTCCGGCAGAACTGGTTGACCTTGTCGTTTTCGGCCAGGTGATACAAATGCCTGCGGCGCCCAATATTGCCCGTGAAATTGTGCTCAGTACCGGGTTGCCGGTAACCACCGATGCGTATTCTGTGACCCGTGCCTGTGCCACCAGTTTTCAGGCCATCGCCAATGCGGCACAGGCGATACAGTGCGGACAGAATCAGATAGCTGTCGCAGGCGGGGCGGATTCCGCCTCTGTGCTCCCGATTGGTGTGTCACGCAAACTGGCCGGAATATTGTTGGATCTCAGTAAAGCCCGGAAATTATCGCAGAAACTCCGGTTACTGGCCGCATTGCGGCCGCGCGACCTCCTGCCGGTTGCCCCTGCGGTGGCAGAATATTCCACCGGTCTGCGCATGGGCGATACCGCCGAACAGATGGCAAAACGTTACCATATCAGCCGTCAGGCACAGGATGCGTTCGCCCATCAGTCACATCAGGCCGCCACACAGGCGTGGACATCCGATGTCCTGCGCGATGAGGTGATGACCGCCCGTTTCCCGCCGTTCAGTCAGGTATGTGAAGAAGATAATACTTTGCGGAAAAACTCTCTGCCCGGCAGCTATGCACAACTGAAACCGGCATTTGATAAACGTCACGGTACAGTGACAGCGGCAAACAGCACACCACTGACAGACGGCGCGGCAGCCGTATTGATGATGACCGAAGCCCGCGCCCGTGAACTCGGGCTGACGCCGCTGGGCTTTTTGCGCAGTTATGCATTTACGGGTAACGCAGTGCAGGAGGATATGCTGCTGGGGCCGTCTTATGCTGCACCGCTGGCACTTGATCGCGCCGGTCTGACATTATCTGACCTGACACTGATTGATATGCATGAAGCTTTTGCGGCCCAGGTTCTGACTAACCTGCACTGTTTTGCCAGTGAGGATTTTGCCCGTGAAAAACTCAACCGGACAGCCGCGTTGGGAGAAGTGGATCCTGCGCGGTTTAATGTGCTCGGCGGGTCAATTGCTTACGGGCACCCTTTTGCGGCGACCGGTGCCCGGATGGTGACACAAACACTGCGGGAGCTGCGGCGGCGGGGCGGCGGTTTTGCAATGACCACGGCCTGTGCGGCGGGCGGTCTCGGCGTGGCGATGATCTGGGAAACAGAATAAGACGGGAGACTGATGATGACACCACATAATGAAACACCTTCTGCCTTCCGCCTGACCGTGCGTCCGGATCACACCGGGGTCATTACTGTCGATGTCCCGGGTGAAAAAGTGAATACCCTGAAGGCGGAGTTTGCCGCACAGTTTGAGGCAGTACTGCGTGATGCCCGGCAAATCCCGGGGTTACGGGCAATGGTGATTATCTCCGGTAAGCCGGATACGTTTATCGCCGGTGCGGACATTCATATGATCGCCGGATGCACAGAGGCCGCACAGGCGCAGGCACTTTCTGAATCCGGGCAGCGGTTATTTAATCTGATTGAAAACTATCCTCTGCCGGTCGTGGCAGCGATTCACGGCAGTTGTCTCGGCGGCGGGCTTGAGCTGGCTATGTCCTGTCACAGCCGTGTTGTCACAGACAGTGATAAAACCCGGCTGGGGCTGTCGGAAGTTCAGCTGGGTCTGTTACCCGGCTCCGGCGGTACACAACGTCTTCCTGCCCTGATCGGGCTGGTGGCCGCCCTGGATATGATGCTGACAGGGCGGCAGTTACGGGCAAAGCAGGCAGTCAAAATGCGGCTGGCCGATGATATTGTTTCGCCGGACATTTTACTGGAAACAGCGGTGGCCCGTGCTTTGTCGGCAAATCCGGCACAGCGGGATCCGGTACCTTTCCGGCAGAGACTGGAAAAAATGAAGGGACTGCGGGATATCATCTTTCGTATAACCCGCAGTCAGGTTCGCCGCCGCAGTGGCGGACACTATCCGGCGGCTGAACAGATTATTGACGTGGTGCAGTGCGGCCTTGAAAAAGGCCGGGAGACCGGGTTTAAAGCCGAAGCCGCGGCATTCGGTAAACTGGCGGTTACCCCGGTATCCGGTGCACTCCGTCATCTCTTTTTTGCCTCAACCGCACTGAAAAAAGAGTCTGCCGATGGGGTAAAACCCGCAGAACTGCATCATGTGGCGGTGCTGGGCGGCGGGCTGATGGGGGCGGGAATTGCCGCGATTACCCGTCAGCGCGCAGGGCTTCCGGTCAGAATCAAAGATGTTTCGCAGGAAGGGGCAAATAAAGCACTGGCTTTTTTCTGGCAGCATCTGAGCAAACAGGTTAAACGCAGACGGCTCTCCCCGCGTGAGCGGACACAACTGATGAGCGGCATGACCGGTACCACGGATTACCGGGGATTTCACCGCATTGATTTTGTGGCGGAAGCGGTTTTCGAATCGCTGGCACTGAAACAACAGATGATTGCTGAGATCGAGGCAGTGACATCACCGGATACTATTTTTGCCTCGAATACCTCGTCACTGCCTATCCGTGATATTGCTGCCAGGGCATCACGGCCTGAAAAGGTGATTGGTTTACATTATTTCAGCCCGGCCGAAAAAATGCCGCTGGCGGAGATTATCCCCCATGAAGGCACTGATGCGGTGACACTGGCAACCACGCTGCAACTGGCGCGCAGACAGGGAAAAACAGCGATTGTGGTCGGTGATAAGGCTGGGTTTTATGTTAACCGGATTCTGGCGCCTTATATTACGGAAGCACTGCGTTGTCTGACGGAAGGTGAACCGCCGGAAAAAATTGATAAGGCACTGACTGATTTCGGTTTTCCGATCGGGCCGGTGGCGCTGCTGGACGAAGTGGGTATTGATGTCGGCACAAAAATTATGCCGGTGCTGGAAGCCGCATTTGGTGAGCGGTTTGCACTGCCGCCGCAGCTGGATGCGCTTTTCCGTGACAACCGGCTGGGCAGGAAAAACAAACGCGGATTTTATGATTACACCCCGTTACCGTGGTGGAAACGCTGTGGCCGCAAGGCACCGCGTAAAGCGGATAAAGCGATTTATCCGTTGCTGGGTATCACCGCACAGGAGCGTCTGACACCACAGGAAATTACAGAGCGCTGCCTGATGATGATGTTAAATGAGGCCGTAAGAGCGCTGGATGAACAGGTTATCCGTTCACCGGCGGACGGGGATGTCGGCGCGGTGTTTGGTATTGGTTTTCCGCCGTTCCTCGGCGGACCGTTTTATTATATGGACAGCGTATCAGCCGTCGTTATGACAGAAAAACTGTCGGCACTGGCTGCCCGTTACGGTGATCGCTTCACGCCGTGTGAGGCATTACAGCAGCGGGCTGCAGATAACCGCCGTTTTTACTGAGAAAGTGCAGTGAAGTCACTGAGAACACGGGGCGGTTGTTTCATTTTTCTGAACAGGTTCTGAACAAAATTCAGGTTTATCTCTGTGCTGAATCATTTTAATTATGATTAATTTGAGGCAGAATGCCTTTCACCTCCCCTGACGGGGAACAGAAATAACGATAATTTTAAACAGATCATTCTTTGATGTGATACGGCCCGGGGATTCAGACATGACCGTATCCGTCCTGTTCAGACGGTGACGTATGCAAGTTCTTATTATGCGACATGGCGATGCTGCTTTGCAGGCCGCCAGTGATTCAGTCCGGCCCCTTACCGCAAAAGGGATAACAGATTCCCGCTGTATGGCAAAATGGCTCGCCGGGCAGCACGTTCAGATTGATACCGTTCTGGTCAGCCCGTATCTGCGGGCAGAGCAGACACTGACCGAAATCCGTGATGCGCTGAGTTTACCGGCTCAGGAAGAGGTGATGCCGGGACTGACGCCCTCCGGGAATGCGGAGAATGTGGCGGATTATATCCGTTTTCTGGCGGAAGAGGGGCACAATGGGGTGCTGGTGGTATCGCATCTGCCGCTGGTCGGTTATCTGGTAGCGGCATTGTGTCCGCAGGAAACGGCACCAATGTTTGCAACATCGTCTGTTGCCTGTATTGAACTGGATGATGACGGACGCGGCACACTGCTCTGGCACCGCGGTCCCGGACAGATTGACTGATTACTCGCGCCGGGCGGTTTCAGCAATCTCAATCAGCAGCAGTAATGCTGCGGTGCCGCCCCATTCCTTAGGGGCCTGGTGAAAGGCAATCACATCCGGGTGTTGTGCCAGCCATAACGGTGTCTGTTGTTTCAGTACATGTTTGCCGTGCCCGTGCATAATACAGACACAATAGGTGTTTTCGCGGCGGGCTGCGGCTATCAGGGCACCAATCTCCTGTTTGGCCTGAAGCTGGGTCAGTCCGTGCAGATCCAAAAACAGCTCCGGCACATAATCCCCGCGCCGCAGTTTTTTCAGCTCATACGGGCTGGCATTTTCCCGCAGATAGCGCGCCGGGCCGTCCATATCCAGATTCGGGCGGTACTCATCTGAGAAATAAAAACTGGCATCAATCTGATCCTGCAACAGCCGTTCAGGCGCAATTTTGGTCACACTTGTCCGTGGTTTCGGGTGCACCACAATATCCTGTCTGATTTTACGTGTCCCGCTGATGGCCTCTTTAAACAGGTTCAGGTCATCATCAGTCAGGGGCGTCTTCTTTTTCATAACATCTCATCACTCAGTATTTTCCATAGTGTAACTGATTTTTTTACGGATGTTGACGCTATACTGCCGGTCACCGCTGACGGGAGCCACCGGAAAATTGCCGCGCATTTCACAAGATATGCTGATTTAGCAGCGACTTCATGGCAAACTACGCTATCAGATATCTTATTTTGTTTTACCCCGCCGGAGGCACTTTGGATAAAATTTACGTTGATGAAGCCGTCAGTGAGCTTCACACGCTGCAGGATATGCTGCGCTGGGCAATGAGCCGTTTTAATGCGGCCAATATTTACTATGGCCACGGCACAGATAATGCCTGGGATGAAGCCCTCCAGCTGGTACTGCCGACACTGTTTCTGCCTCTGGATTTACCCGCTGAACTATATCAGTCCCGGCTGACCTCCTCAGAGCGTCACCGCATTGTGGAGCGCGTACTGCGCCGGATCACCGAGCGCGTGCCGGTGCCGTACCTGACTAACCGTTCCTGGTTCTGCGGCCATGAATTTTATGTCGATGAGCGCGTGCTGATCCCGCGTTCACCGATTGGTGAGCTGATTAACAATCACTTTGCAGGATTGCTGGATGCAGAACCGGAAACGATTCTGGATCTCTGTACCGGCAGCGGCTGTATCGCGATCGCCTGCGCATATGAGTTCCCGGATGCGGAAGTGGACGCGGCAGACATCTCCGCCGATGTGCTGGAAGTCACAGAAATGAACATTGAGAATCACGGCTTATCTCACCGTGTGGTGCCGATGCGTTCAGATCTGTTCAACGATCTGCCCGGGGTGAAATATGACCTGATTGTTACCAATCCGCCGTATGTGGATGCAGAAGATATGAGTGATCTGCCGGATGAATTCCGCGTCGAACCAGAGCTGGCGCTGGCTGCGGGTAGTGATGGTCTGAAACTGGTGCGCCGGATACTCGCCAATGCGCCGGATTATATGTCAGAAGATGCGGTGCTGATTTGTGAAGTCGGTAACAGTCAGGTGCACCTGATGGCCGAATTCCCGGAAGTGCCGTTTATCTGGCTGTCATTTGAAAACGGAGGTGACGGTGTCTTTATGTTAACTCGTGATCAATTAGCAGAACATCATGACGCTTTTAAACTTTTCAAATAACCGTTCCTCCTGTAGGAATAGAAACATAAAAACAGGTTAAAACCATTCACTTGCACACAATCAGAGACAGGAAAACACGATGGCCGGAAACAGTATCGGCGAACTTTTTCGCGTAACCACCTTTGGTGAATCACACGGCCCGGCGCTGGGTTGTATTGTTGACGGCGTACCGCCGGGGCTGGCGCTGACTGAAGCCGATATGCAGGCAGATCTTGACCGCCGCCGTCCGGGCACATCCCGCTATACCACGCAGCGCCGTGAGCCGGACCAGGTCAGAATTTTGTCAGGGGTATTTGAAGGGAAAACCACCGGAACCAGTATCGGGCTGCTGATTGAAAATACCGATCAGCGCTCACAGGATTACGGCGCCATCAAAGATCTCTTCCGGCCGGGACACGCGGATTACACCTATGAGCAGAAGTACGGCTTTCGTGACTACCGCGGCGGCGGCCGCTCATCAGCCCGTGAAACGGCGATGCGCGTGGCGGCCGGGGCTATTGCCAAAAAGTACCTGCACGAAAAATTCGGTGTGACAGTCCGTGCCTGTCTGACTCAGATGGGGGATATCAAATGTGATATCCGCGACTGGGCACTGGCAGAGCAAAATCCGTTTTTCTGTCCTGATGAACGTCAGCTGGATGCGCTGGATGAATTATTGCGCGGCCTGAAAAAAGAGGGAGATTCCATCGGTGCGAAAGTCACGGTAGTGGCTGAAAACGTCCCGGCGGGTCTGGGTGAACCGGTCTTTGATCGTCTGGATGCGGATCTGGCGCATGCGCTGATGAGCATCAACGCGGTGAAAGGCGTCGAAATCGGGGACGGATTCGGCGTGGTTAACCTCAAAGGCAGCGAAAACCGGGATGAAATTTATCAGACCGGCTTTACCAGCAATCACGCGGGCGGCATTCTCGGCGGCATCAGCAGCGGCCAGCCAATCATCGCACATATTGCCCTGAAACCGACATCATCGATTACCGTTCCCGGTAATACGCTGAACCGGCAGGGCGAAGAGGTGGCTATGATCACCAAAGGGCGTCATGACCCCTGTGTCGGGATACGTGCTGTGCCGATTGCCGAAGCAATGACAGCGATTGTGCTGCTCGATCACCTTCTGCGTCACCGCGGACAATGTGCGGATGTCACGCCGCCGTTACCGGCCTGGTCATGATTTAAACAGACGTCCCGGGTATTGTGCCCGGGATTTTATTGGCAGGTAAAAAATGGAATGGTTTCAGTTCGGTGTTGAAATCTATGTATTGCTGTTCTTTGTTGCGCTGATTGCCGGGTTTATTGATGCGATTGCCGGCGGCGGCGGATTACTGACAATCCCGGCGCTGCTGGCTGTCGGCGTACCGCCGGTGCAGGCACTGGCGACCAACAAGTTACAGGCGGTCGGCGGCTCTTTCTCTGCCAGTTTCTATTTTGTCCGGCGCAAAGCAGTGGATCTTGTTGGGCAGCGGGTGCCGATAATGATGACGCTGATTGGCGCGGTTATCGGCTCCGGGCTGGTGCAGTTTGTGAACCCGGAATTCCTCCGTCAGTTGCTGCCGCTGCTGGTAATCGCTATCGGCCTCTATTTCCTGCTGACACCCTCCATTGGCGCTGCTGACCAGAAACAGCGCCTGATGCCGTTTGCTTTCGGCTGTACCGCCGGTATCGGCATTGGTTTTTATGACGGTGTTTTCGGGCCGGGCGCTGGCTCTTTCTATGCACTGGCGTATGTGACCCTGGCCGGTTTTAACCTGGCGAAAGCCACCGCTCACGCCAAAGTACTGAACTTTGCCTCTAACGTCGGTTCACTCTCATTTTTTATTTTCAGCGGTCATGTTATCTGGCTGATGGGCTTTGCCATGCTGGGCGGACAGCTTATCGGTGCCCGCCTCGGTGCCCGTATGGTACTGAGCCGCGGACAAAAACTGATCCGGCCGATGCTGGTAACTGTCTCTTTCCTGATGAGCATCAAACTGATTTATGACAATCACGGCGATACTATCAGTACGTGGCTGTCTCAGCTTTTTTAATTTTCATTAGTGGTTCATATAATCAATGAGTACACATCAATATCAGCAGTTAATTGAGATTTTTGATAACGAATTTTTTGCTGATTTCAATACCCGCCTGATTAAAGGCGACGATGAGCCGATTTATCTGCCTGCAGATGATGAAGCGCCCTATAACCGTATCGTGTTTGCTCACGGCTTTTATGCCAGTGCTATCCATGAAATATCGCACTGGTGCATTGCCGGTAAAGAGCGCAGAAAGCTGGTGGATTTTGGTTACTGGTACTGCCCGGATGGCCGGGACGCACAAACGCAGTCAGAATTTGAGGTTGTCGAAATAAAACCGCAGGCGCTGGACTGGTTATTTTGTCAGGCTGCCGGTTATCCGTTTAACGTCAGTTGTGACAATCTTGACGGCGATTTCGAGCCTGATCGCGTCAAGTTCCGGCGTATTGTCCACGGGCAGGTAATGGAGTATCTGGCGCAGAACTCAATACCCCCGCGTGCAGCAAGGTTTATTAATGCCCTGCAATCGTTCTACAATACGCCGCCGCTGACTGCGGACCAATTTCCATGGCCGGAAGATCCGTTTGCCTGACAAACGATTCCGGTGACTGAACTTTAAGGAACAAACATGCTTGCGGATTATGAAACGCGTATCCTCGCCCAGATTGATGACATGGTCGAACATGCCACAGACGATGAACTGTTTGCGGGCGGCTATCTGCAGGGACATCTGACCCTGGCGGTGGCAGAACTGGAGCAGTCGGGTGATCACTCCGTTGAGGCGCTTCACAACCGGGTGGAGGAGAGCATCCGTCAGGCAATCAGTGCCGGGGAACTGACACCACCGGATCAGGTGCTGGTGCTGGAAACCTGGAAACGCCTGCTGAAAACCGCGCAGGAGCAGGAATGACAGCCAAACCGCAATACCGTATCCGCCAGGCCCGTCCGGCGGACGCCGCGTTGTTACCGGCCGTTGAATCCTCTGCCGGTGCGTTATTTGCGACAGTACCGGGTTATGAATGGATAGCCCGCAGTGAAGGCCATTCCGAAACGGCATTCCGCAATTATATTGCCAATGGCAATGCGTGGTTGGCAGCGGACAGTCAGGATCAGCCGGCCGGGTTTATTCTGGTGTCCAACCTCGGTACCGGGCTGCATATTGATGAGCTTTCTGTCTCTGCGGCGCATCAGCGTCAGGGGCTGGGGCGTCAGCTGATTGAGCGGATACAGAATGTGGCGATTGCACGCGGTTGTGCGTCAGTTACGCTGACCACATTCCGGGATGTGGCCTGGAACCGGCCTTATTATGAGCATCTGGGTTTTGAGGTCTGTGATGTTTCCCGCGCTCCGGCACTTGAGGCTGTTATGCTGAAAGAGGCAGAATACGGGCTGCAATTCTGTGATCGCTGTTCCATGATTTACCGGATTTTCTGAAAAAGTGAAATATCTGAAGTAATGAGAAGAGGTCGCACTAATATGCGACCTTTTTTATTTATGGTGAACTAAACATCTGACTATTAAGATGTGAACAGATAATAATAAAAGATCTTGTGATTGTTACATTAACGGCGAAAATAGTGCCGTTTTTTTATGTCTCAGCGATGGATGTTGTTATCAGATTATAGATTTTTCTGTTCAACAGAATGATTTTTAATCATTTTTCGTATATGCAATATGATGCTTATTTCTGAGATTATAGTCTCTTTTGTTGCGATAAAGTCAACAACTACGTAGATATGTTGAGTAAATAGCATGAACTATTAACTTGCTATTAACATTCATTGTGTCAAAATGTGTTCGTCCCCACAAAACACAGGTATTGATTATGTTTGAATTACAACCGAAAAACGCAGCACAACAGGCTGTGACTATTTACACGAAGATAGCGGTTGCTGCGGTGGTCTTGCTGGCACTGTTATTTTCTTTCTGGTTTAAACTTGACGGAATGAGCGTCATTGAAAGAGCAGTCCCTTCCATCGGTATGATTTTATTTACCGGATTAATAATTTTTAATGCCAAACGGGAATTAGATTCGCTGTACCGTTCAGAGGATAAATGCGCGAAAAGCGTGGTTGCCCTGAACGCCTGACAGAAACAGGATCGCATCACGCGGACTGATAAATATAAAGAAGAGACGATCACGGATCATCAGCAGCGATGCTGATGATCCTTTTTTTATGTCACATTACTGATACAAATCAGCGCCGGTTTCCTGAGCAATATAGCGGATAGCCGCCTGTGCCCGGACACTGTTGCCTGCTTTATCCAGCGGCGGGGAATAGACCGCCACCGCATATTTCCCCGGAACCACGGCCAGAATACCGCCGCCGACACCACTTTTCGCCGGGATACCGACCTGATACAACCAGGTGCCGGAACCGTCATATAACCCGGCAATAGCCATCTCTGCCAGCACTTTGCCGGTATTCTCCGCACTCAGTAACTGTTTGCCGTTGTACGGGGACTTACCGTGATTAGCCAGTACCGCCCCCATTTTTGCCAGATCAACCGTTGTGGCATCCACAGAACACTGACGGGTATAGAGGTCAACCGCCTCATCCGGATTGCCGTATAACATGCCGTAAGACTGCATCAGCCGCGCCAGTGCCTGGTTGTGCTGATTGGTTTCGGATTCAGAGCGGTACACTTCATCGTTTACCGTCAGTTTGGTATCAGCGTAAGCTTCCATGTTCTCCATAATCTGCTGCCAGCGGTCGTCAGGGTTTTTGGCCTTGATCAGACTGACGGCGCTGATAGCCCCGGCATTGACCAGCGGGTTCTGCGGGCGATCCGGTCGCAGTTCAATTGCCAGCCCTGAGTTAAACGGTAATCCGGTGGCATTGGCGCCCAGTTTCTCCAGAACCACCTCTGAACCCTGCTGATCCATTACCATTGCGAGAGTAAAGACTTTTGACAGGGATTCCAGCGGGAACAGCTTATCTTTATCCCCGGCGCTGTAGATTTTGCCGTCCACCGTGGCAATCACAACGGCGTAATTATCGGGGCTGTATTTGGCGAGAGCCGGAATATAATCCGCCACATCACCGGCTTTTTCGCTTTTGAATTTCTGATACGCCTGCTCAGCAATCGTATCGTAGCGAACCGTATTATCGGGAATATTATTGTTCTTTGCATAAGCAGAGGTAAAACAAAACAGCGAAAAGGTTAGGGCGATAACTATTTTATTCTTCATAATCTTCTCCGGTTATTATTTCCGGATGAAGCGTATAGGCGCACTGACTTTTCTGTAAATTGATCATTGAGCAAGAGAAAGTGCCGTTGACAGGCGAACAGAGCCGGTTTTTGTGAGAATGAACACAAAATGACCCGGGTTTGTGGCGGTGATCAATAAAGTCCGCTGATGGAATTCCGTTTCACCGGCGGAAAAAATATCAATAATGTGATGAAGACCGGCCCACTGGCCGGTCAGTAGCCGGTCAAAATTTTTGCGGCAGCGGACGGCCTTTCAGCAATTTGCGGACATGGAAACGGGCGGGATGAATAGCTGCGAGTGTTTCATCATCCAGCGGAAGGGCCTCACCGAAAATCTGTGCTGCCAGCACTTCAGCCGCCAGCGGGGCGGTGCATAACCCCCGCGAGCCGAGAGCGGCCAGCAAAAACAGCTGAGGCAGATGCGGAACACTGCATACGGTTTCCGGGGACGATTTTTGTTCATCCAGATGCGCATAACATTCTGTTAATTCTGTAAAATCAGGAACATTTCCGGCCAGCGGCAGGTGATCGCGTAATGTGCAGCGGATCCCCTGACGGGACTCCCCGGCGCTGATATCCACCATCTCCGGCCATCTGACATCGGGCAGCGAGGTGAGCAGCCGCTGTTTATTGGCAGCTTGTTCCTCTGCGCGGTATTCGGTACCCGAATCATTGCGCTGGTGGCTGGCACCAATACAGTGCAGGCCGTCAGCCGGATTAACCGGGGTCAGATAACCCTCATAACACAGCACTTTTTTCAGCCCGGCAATCGCCGGGACTGATGGCACATGGCTGACCTGGCCGCGCACCGGGGTAACCGGCAGCGGGGCGGTCTGCGGGAACTGCGTGATACAGTGGCCGTTGGCCAGCACCACCACATCCGCCTCTGCCGTGCTGTTGTCCGCAAAGCGGAGCTGCCAGCCCTGTTCTGCCGGGATCAGCGCTTTCACCTCACAGCTTAAATGCAGATGAAGGCCTTCTTTTTGTGCCAGTTCTGCGGTATTGCATACCAGCTCCTGCGGGCAGAGCCAGCCGCCCTGCGGATAGTGCAGGCCGTCAAAATTGACATCGGTTCCGGCAAGCTCAGAAAGCTGTTCCCGTGACAGGCGCTGCACCATCTCATCCGGCCATGCGACAGATGAAATGTTGTTGATTTTTTTACTGCTTTTTTCGTGATACATCAGCTGAATCACGCCGCACCAGTCATGGTCGTATTTCACGCCCTGAGCTGACAGTGCATCGTATGTACGGCGGGCAAACGGGAATGCGGCGGTAAAAAAGCGCTCAAGCGGGTCATCATGGCCGGTCAGCAGCGGATAAAGCGCGCCCTGGCGGTTGCCGGAAGCATTGAGCGCCAGAGCCGCATCCGCGCAATATAAAGATACATCTGCACCACGGCGCAGAAGAGCGAGGGCAGAAAGCACTCCGGCGATCCCGCCGCCAATGACCGCTATCTTCTGCCGGGCGGCCGCCGGATGGCGATCAAACCACGGTGTCACGGATGGTGCCGCGTCACGGGGATTCACTCCGGACAGGCATTCCCGCTTATGCGCAAAGCCTTTGCGGCGCTCAACGTCAAACCCGGCCTGCTGCAAACCACGGCGGACAAACCCGGCTGCGGTAAAGGTGGCAAAGGTACCGCCCGATTTTGAAAAACGAATCATCAAATCAAACAGCGACTGCTGCCACATATCCGGGTTTTTGGACGGCGCAAAACCGTCGAGAAACCAGGCATCGATCTTATTGTCCAGCGCGTGAGTGAGGGAAGGGAGCAGTTCATTAACATCGCCCAGCCATAAATCGAGGGTAATTTCACCGCCGGACAGCTGAATACGGTGACAACCGGGTAACGGCTGCGGCCACTGAGCGCACAGCTGTAAGGAGAAATCCGCGAACTCCGGCCAGTGGCGGTGAGCGGCCTGTAAATCAGCCACGGTCAGCGGAAATTTTTCAAAACTGATAAAGTGAAGGCGCTTCAGCGGATGAACAGGATTGGCATTCCGGAACGCCAGGAAACTCTGCCACAACGTGAGAAAATTCAGTCCGGTACCAAACCCGGTTTCTGCGACAGTGCAGACCGGAGTGGTCATTTGTGCAAATCTGTCCGGAAAACCGTTTCCGTTAAGAAACACATAGCGGGTTTCCGCCAGTCCGTCATCGTTCGAAAAATAGACGTCATCAAAATGTTGCGAAACAGGTGTACCCTGTTCATTCCAGGTTAAATGTGCAGTTTCAATTGCGGTTTTTTTCACGTTACGGCCTGAGGATTCTGTTCGGTTTTCCCTGATTTTACTCTGCTTTGCGCTGTACTGCCATGCCGGATGTGACACAGCACAACATCGGTATGTAAAGATGCGAAAAAACGTCTGATCGGACTTGTTCAGCTTACAGGTGTAAGCTAAAGTAGCGCTAAAATCCCGTACTACTTAAAATGACAGAGGTATTAAATGAAGCGTGCAGTAATCACCGGTCTGGGGATTATCTCAAGTATCGGTAATAACCGGGAGGAAGTACTGGCTTCTTTGAGAGAAGGTCGTTCCGGGATCACATTCTCAGAAGAATTTAAAGAGATCGGCATGCGCAGCCAGGTTTGGGGTAACGTCAAACTGGACACTGCGGGTCTTATTGATCGTAAAACTGCCCGTTTCATGAGTGATGCATCTGTCTACGCGTATCTTTCCATGGAACAGGCCATTGCAGACTCCGGTCTGACAGAAGAGCAGGTATCTCACTACCGTACCGGTGTGGTTGCCGGTTCAGGCGGCGGTTCCCCGCGCACTCAGGCTATCGCGGCTGACGGCATGCGTGCCAAAGGTCTGCGTGGTGTCGGTCCTTACCTGGTACCGCGTGCAATGGCATCCGGCGTATCCGCAAACTTAGCGACACCGTTTAAAATCAAAGGCGTGAACTACTCAATCAGTTCTGCCTGCTCCACCTCTGCACACTGTATCGGCCACGCAGTGGAACTGATCCAGCTGGGCAAACAGGATGTGGTGTTTGCCGGCGGCGGTGAAGAACTGTGCTGGGAAATGAGCTGCGAATTTGACGCAATGGGCGCGCTGTCGACCAAATACAACGAAACACCGGACAAAGCATCCCGTACTTATGATCAGGGCCGTGACGGCTTCGTAATCGCAGGCGGCGGCGGTATGGTCGTGGTGGAAGAGCTGGAGCACGCGCTGGCACGCGGTGCACATATCTACGGTGAAGTGGTCGGCTACGGTGCGACATCTGACGGCGCGGACATGGTTGCCCCGTCCGGTGAAGGTGCGGTCCGCTGCATGCAGATGGCGATGCACGGTCTGGATACACCGGTTGACTACATCAACACCCACGGCACATCCACACCTGTCGGCGATACCAAAGAGCTGGAAGCTATCCGTGAAGTCTTCGGTGACCACACTCCGGCACTGTCAGCGACCAAAGCCATGACCGGTCACTCACTGGGTGCCGCAGGTGTTCACGAGGCTATCTACAGCCTGCTGATGCTGGAGCACGGTTTTATCGCGCCGAGCATCAACGTGGAAAACCTCGATGAGAAAGCGGAAGGTATGGCGATTATCACCGAACCGACCGAACGCAAGCTGACGACTGTGATGTCCAACAGCTTCGGCTTCGGCGGCACCAACGCCACATTGGTTATGCGCAAATATCAGAACTGATTTTGCTCTGTTGATCAGATAAATGCCCCGGTTTAATCACCGGGGCATTTTCTTTTGCGGCAAACTCTGTCAGGGTATAACGGTACTGTTTATCCTTTTACTGCCACAGGGGTGATGAATGAAAAAGCTGACTATCGCAGAGATGACTGAACCGCAGAAAATCCGTGTCCGCACCCGGCTGGCTCAGGAACAGAAGAAACTGGGGCGTCCGCTGACCAATGCGGAGCAGAATAAAGTCAAAGATCAGATTATCACCGAAATTTCCAAAGAAGTGGATGCCGCTGCCGCTAAAGTCCGGGCACAAAAAAGAAAGGATAAAATCAAACCAGGCGGCGGAGAAGAAACCTTTAACTGGTCAGAGAAAACCCATACGCGGGGATTGCGCTGAACCTTCCGGATAACTTACTTCCGTTTTTATTACGATAACCGCCACACGGCGGTTTTTTGTATCCCGCCTTGTTACCTTATTTTATAAGATACAGACCTGCGTAATTTTAGTTTTAATAAACAACATATTCCTGAATTACAGTGAAAAACACGGCCGGGAGCCGATTTGTATTCACTGAGCATTTTTATAAAAGGAATATGTTATGACGAATCGATACGAAGACACCACACCGTTTGAACGTGATGTGATGACCTCCATGGGATATCACTGGAAAGGAGAGGGCTGGCAAAAAGCATCAGATAATGGCGAGACTATGGTTGTTACCGGATGGACCGGGGATATCCCGGCAGACAGCAGCAGGATAACTCATATCTGGGATCAGAATATTGCGGATATGAACACATCCCCCAATCCTGTATGGGATGATGCCGATGATGGCTGGATGCATCCGGTGGATGAAGAAATCAGAAAGGAAACGGAGACAAGGCGGAACAATTAGCTGGTGCTCTGGCAGAGCAGGCAAAAGGGAAGAAAATCCGGGATATTGATGATGCATTGAAAGCTTACGAAAAATATAGGAATAACTTTAATAAGAAAATGAATTCTGAAGATCGCAGGGCTATTGTCGCGGCGTTAGAGTCAATCAAGTCAGCAGAAATCGCAAAAAATTTTACAAAATTCAGCAAGGGTATGGGGGTTCTGAGTCATGCAATCAATGCATTTGATTGGGTTGGTGAATTGATTAAATCTGTAAAAACAGATAATTGGCGGCCATTTTTTGTTAAAACCGAAGTCATCGCAGCCGGGAATGCTGCGACTGTTGTAGTTGCATTCATCTTCAGTGTATTGCTGGGAAATCCCGTCGGCCTTATAGGCTATGGTTTGATAATGGCCGGCACCGGAGTATTGATTGATGATGAACTGGCTGAAAAAGCTAATCTGTTTTGGGGGATTTAATTTATAAAAACAGAGGCTGCCTATTTCTGTGGTAGCCTTTTTATAAGAATAGCAATAATAAAAATTATTATTATAGGCAGTGATAATAAAAATACAGAGCAACCATATATGGCCAATAAACCAGTTCTTCCCGGTGTATCAATGAAAAAACCACTTTTCCAGAATTGTGGTGTCGTGAATTTAAGGAAAAAGTATTCAGTTATCCATTTTGCAACAGGATAAAAAATAAATCCAAATATGGATAATAGCAAAAAGGTCAGTCTGTATTTAAAATTATCATTCCAGCAATAGTAAAAGAAAACAGAAGTATAAAACCAGCCCCAGCACATATTTTGAATATAATATTTTTTAGTCACTGTATGGTATTCCGTCGTTTGGTGTGCCACTGACAGGACTTTAACATAGTCATATATGATAATAAGAATCAATACTGATACTGTTTTGTCACTTTGTGACGGATATGAAAAATTGCAAAGATACTAAAAAATAGCAGAGTAAAAATAAGGCATTGATAAAGTTAGTAAAAAAGGGATAACAACAAAAGAAAATTATATGATTCATCAATGAATTAATACTTTTCATTTTTGTTGGTTATCCCTGAATACCGGACCCTGATTTTGTTTTTACCTATTCCCCCGCACCACACCGTTGCGGCTGTGTTTTTTTCGTTTTGCGGCGGATAATCTGTGTCAGCGGTGTGCGCAGACGCTGCGCCATTATTACCCCGATCAGTACCACGCCACCGCCGATAATATGGTAGCTGTGCAGCTCTTCTTTCAGGAAGACAGCGGCGATAATGGCAGTCAGTACCGGTGCCAGGTTCATAAAGACAGAGGCGGCGTTTGCACCCAAACGGGTGACGCCCAGGATCCACAGCAGCGGCGCAAAAATAGAAGCCGCAATCCCCGCATACAATACCAGCCCGATATTATCGCGGTTCAGTGTCACATCGCCGGCACTGAGGAATACCGGGATCAGCAGCAGCACGCCAAAAACAATCTGCATATACAGCGAGTGAATGCTCGACAGCGGGATAGCCCAGCGTTTGGTCAGCACGCCGTAGAAAGCATAAGCCAGACCGGCGATAAACATCAGCATTTCACCCTGTCCCAGCCCCTGATGCAGTAAATCTGCGGGATGTCCCTTACTGATAAGCCAGGTCAGGCCGCTCAGAGAGAGAATTGTGCCGAGCACAATACCGATGGTCGGTGCGATCCGCAGTACCGGAATACTTAACACCACGGTCAGCAGCGGGATCAGCGAGGTGATAATCCCCATAAAGGTGGCGCTGACGGTATAAGCAGCGTAGTACGCCAGGCTCTGATACAGCCCCATGCCGAGAAAACCGAGGATAAACAGTTTCCACGCGTGTTGTTTGATCACCGCACGCTGCTGCCAGACCGGCATAATCAGGAACGGCGTCATCACGGCGAGTGCCAGTGCCCAGCGGTAAAAGGAAATCGCGCCGGGGGCGATGGCACCGGCGGCCAGTTTATTCACCACGGCATTCACAGACCAGATTAATACAGCCCCGAGGGGTAAAAGCAGGTTTTTCATTCTTAAACTCATTTTCATTATCAGGCAGGTGGTGTAGTGTAATCTGTCTTAATTATTCTATATAACGATATCCCGCCAATTTATAGAGAGGATCTGACAAGATGGCCCGCAAGTCAGATATTTCATCACTGGGTGTGAAAGACCCGGTGACATTAATCTGCCGTCATGAACAGTTTTATTCGGAAACGGAATTTGCCCTTCATCATCACCCCTTCGGCCAGTTGCTGTATGTCGCCAGCGGCGTGATGGAAATGACCGTTGAGGGACAGCGCTATCTGGCGCCGGCGGGGTTTTGTATCTGGATCCCGCCGGGAACGGAACATGCCAGTTATAACAAAGCCTGCGCCTCTTTCAAAATTATTGATATTTCGCCGCAGTGGGCCCCGCAGTTACCGCAGATGGCCTGTGTGATAGAGCTGACGCCGGTATTCAGCGCGGTGATGCAGGATTTGTTCGGGCGCAAAGTCCGGGAGCCGGAAACTGACGCGGACAGACGGCTGGCGCTGGTGCTGACCGATCAACTGCTGCTGTCGCCCTGTCAGCCGACCTATCTGCCGGTCACGGACGATAAACTGCTGGCACCGGTGCTCAGTGCGCTGGAGAACGATCCGTCCGATAATACGTCTCTGGCGGAGTGGGCGGTAAGGCGCTTTACCTCGGAAAGGACATTATCCCGCCGCTGTCAGCAGAAGCTGGGGATGTCCTTCAGTGAATGGCGTCAGCGCCTGCGTTTTCTGCGGGCGGTGGCGTTATTACAGGAAGGCCGCAGTGTGCAGAATGTTGCGCTGGATGTGGGATACAGCTCATCATCCGCCTTTATTGCCATGTTCTCCCAGCTGGCCGGTGTCACGCCGGAACGCTTCCGTCATCAGCCTTAATTGCTCTCTTTAGCAACAATCGGTGTTCCGGGCGTAGGTTTTATCCCGCAGAAGTGGCAAAATAGCGGCCATCCGTTTCAATTCCGGTTGTGCCGCCGCACCGACAGGTCTCCGCCGGCCGCCGACAGTATGAAGGTGAAGCCCGTGAAAATCGTTGTAGATGAGAATATGCCTTACGCCGAAACCCTGTTTTCCCGTCTCGGGGACGTGGTGGCGGTGCCGGGACGTCCGTTACCGGACGGGGTGCTGGATGATGCTGACGCACTGATGGTGCGTTCTGTCACGAAAGTGAATGCACAGCTGCTGGAAAATACCCCGGTGAAATTCACCGGTACCGCAACCGCCGGTTTTGACCATGTGGATAAAGCCTGGCTGGCGGAGCAGGGAATTGGTTTCTCCTCCGCGCCGGGTTGTAACGCAATTGCTGTGGTGGAATATGTCTTTTCCGCCCTGATGCTGCTGGCGGAGCGCGACAGTTTTCAGCTGACGGATAAAACTGTCGGGATTATCGGGGCCGGGAATGTCGGCGGCCGTCTGGCGAAGCGTCTGGAAGCACTGGGTGTTAATATTCTCATCTGTGACCCGCCGCGTGCGGATAACGGTGATGCCGGGGAATTTTATGATATCGATACCCTGGTGGCACAGGCTGATATCCTGACATTCCATACCCCGCTGAATAAATCCGGGCCGTACACCACGCTGCATCTGATGGATGAACCCCGTCTCAGTGCCATGAAAGACAACGGCATTCTGATCAACGCCAGCCGTGGTGCGGTGGTGGATAACCAGGCGCTGTTATCGGTACTGGCCGGCGGTAAACCACTGAGTGTGGTGCTGGATGTGTGGGAGCCGGAGCCGGATCTGTCAACTGAACTGCTTTCACTGGCGGATATCGGTACACCGCATATTGCCGGTTATACCCTGGAAGGCAAGGCGCGTGGTACCACGCAGGTCTTTGAAGCCTTTGCGGAATTCACCGGACAACCACAGCAGGTTGCGCTGTCAGAATTGTTACCGGCACCGGAATTCGGCTGTATCACACTGTCAGGTAAAGTAACGCAAAGTATTCTCAAACGTTTAATGCATCTGGTTTATGATGTCCGCCGTGATGATGCGGCATTACGTGCGGTGGCTGGTGTGGCGGGTGAGTTTGACAAACTGCGTAAGTTTTATCCTGATCGCCGTGAGTGGTCATCACTGACTGTTATTTGTGATGATGCACAGAGTGCGGCGCTGTTGTCTGACCTGGGTTTCACGGCAGAATACCGCGCATAAAATCATTTTTTCATCATTCTTTTTCTGACTGTACCGCGCTGACGCGGTGCAGTCTTTGTTCCGGAGATAACTATGTCAGAAGGCTGGAATATTGCCGTATTGGGTGCGACCGGTGCTGTCGGCAGCGCCGTGGTGTCATTACTGGAAGAGCGTGAATTTCCGGTGGGAGAGTTATATTTACTGGCCGGGGAGCGCAGCGCGGGAGAATCGGTGCGCATGAACGGCAAAAGCTATCTGGTCACCGAAGCCCGTGATTTTGACTGGTCACAGGTGCAGCTGGCCTTTTTCATGGCCGGTGCGGAAGCCACCGCCGCGTATTATGAAGCGGCGACAGACAGCGGCTGTATTGTGATTGACAGCAGCGGCCTGTTTGCGCTGGAGCCTGACGTACCGCTGGTGGTACCGTCGGTGAACCCGCAGGCACTGAGCGAATACCGCAACCGTAACCTGATTGCGCTGGCAGACAGCACAGTCAGCCAGTTACTGACTGCTATCCGTCCGCTGGCGGAAAGCGCCGGGTTATCCCGTATCAATCTGACCAACCTGTTCTCTGTTTCCCGTTTCGGGAAAAGTGCGGTGGAAGAGCTGGCCGGGGAGTGTGCAAAACTCCTCAACGGCATCCCCCCGGAAGCCGGTCGTTTCAGTAAACAGCTGGCGTTTAACCTGCTGCCGCTGCTGACCGATGAGCAGGGCAGTGTGTCAGAAGAGCGCCGTATCGCGGAAGAAACCCGCAAAGTCCTGCAGGATGCCGGTCTGCCGATCAGCGTGAGCTGTGTGCAGTCTCCTGTGTTCTACGGCAACGCGCAGATAGTGCAGCTGGAAACACTGCGTCCGCTCGGCAGTGAGGAAGCCCGTGATGAACTGGAACGGGCAGAGGATATTCAGCTCTCAGAAGAGCAGGAGTTCCCGACTCAGGTGACGGATGCCTCCGGCAATCATCTGCTGAATATCGGTTGTCTGCGTAATGATTACGGTATTCCGGAAATTCTGCATTTCTGGTCAGTGGCGGATAACGTGCAGTTCGGCGGCGCACTGATGGCAGTTGAAATTGCCGAGCGTCTGACGCAGGAGCAGTTTTACTGATGTCAGAGGTGATTTTACCGGCGGAAGAGGGTAAAACCACTATCGCGCTGGGTATTGAATATGACGGCAGCCGTTATTACGGCTGGCAGCGTCAGTCAGAGGTCGCGAGTGTGCAGGGCTGTCTGGAAAAAGCCCTGTCAAAAGTGGCTGCAGAGCCGGTCTCGGTTTTCTGTGCGGGCCGGACCGATGCCGGGGTGCATGCCACCGGCCAGGTGGTGCATTTTCATACGGCAGCTGTCCGTAAAGATGCCGCCTGGACGATGGGCGTAAACACCCATCTGCCGCCGGATATTGCGGTACGCTGGGTCAAAACCGTGCCGGAGAGTTTTCACGCCCGGTTCAGTGCCACTGCGCGGCGTTACCGCTATGTGATTTTCAATCACCGTTTTCGTCCGGCTATCCTCAGCAAGGGTGTGACCCACTTTCATTATCCGCTGGATGAAAAGCGGATGCATGAAGCGGCACAGAGCCTGCTGGGGGAGAATGATTTCTCCTCTTTCCGCGCGGCGCAGTGTCAGTCCAGAAGCCCGTGGCGTAATGTGATGCATGTGAACGTCACCCGTCAGGGGCAGTATGTGATTGTGGATATCAAAGCCAATGCTTTTGTGCATCATATGGTGCGCAATATCACCGGCGCTCTGCTGGAGGTCGGCTGCGGTAATCTGCCGGTCAGCCGGATGGCGGAACTGCTGGCACTGAAAGACCGGACACTGGCTCCGGCAACGGCACCGGCGGAAGGTTTGTATCTGGTTTCAGTGGATTACCCGGAAGAATTTGCCCTGCCGTCACCGGCGATGGGGCCGCTTTTCCTGGCAGATTAATTTATTGGCCGGATAAGCAGAAACCTGCATCCGGCGGGGTGAAATATGGAATATATTAAATTTCTGATCGATTTTATTCTGCACATTGATTTGCATATGCAGGAGATGGTGGCGGCATACGGCATCTGGGTTTATGCGATTTTATTCCTGATCCTGTTCTGTGAGACCGGGCTTGTGGTCACGCCGTTCCTGCCGGGAGACTCGCTGCTGTTTGTGGCCGGGACACTGGCGGCACTGCCGACCAACGACCTGAATATTCACATTATGGTACTGCTGATGATTGCAGCGGCAATTATCGGTGATGCGGTTAACTATACTATCGGGCACTTTTTCGGGGAGCGGCTTTTCCGCAATCCGGACTCAAAAATTTTCCGTCAGAGCTATCTGCGCAAGACCCATGCGTTCTTTGAAACCCATGGCGGTAAAGCGATCATTCTGGCGCGATTTGTTCCGATCGTGCGGACATTTGCCCCGTTTGTTGCCGGTATGAGTAAAATGTCGTACCGCCACTTTGCGATGTTTAACGTTATCGGCGCAATTGTATGGGTGGTATTATTTGCCTATGCAGGGTATATCTTCGGGGAAACGAAGATTGTGCAGGAAAACTTGAAATTACTTATCGTGGCGATTATTTTCATCTCCATATTGCCCGGTATTATCGAGGTATGGCGTCACCGCCGTGCGGCGAAAAAAGCACAGAAACGTGATGACGCCTGAGTGGTTTGAGCAGTTTTTTATCCACAGTGCATAAGCAATGTGGTTTAATGGCAGATAATAATTACACTGGCTGAGCCAGATTTCAGACGGAAAGGTCATTAATGAGCTGGATTGAAAAAATTCTGAATAAGACCCCAATGAACCAGACACGCAAGGCGAGCATTCCTGAAGGTGTCTGGACGAAGTGCGACAGTTGTGGTCAGGTACTGTACCGCCAGGAGGTGGAACGTAATCTTGAGGTGTGTCCGAAATGTGATCATCACATGCGGATCCCTGCACGTGCGCGCCTGCTGACGTTTCTGGATGAAGGCAGCACCACGGAACTGGGAACTGATCTGGAGCCGAAAGACGTCCTGAAATTCCGTGATTCCAAAAAATACAAAGACAGACTGGTGTCCGCCCAGAAAACAACCGGGGAAAAAGAAGCCCTGATTGCGATGAAAGGCACCCTGAAAACCATGCCGGTTGTCGCGGCGGCGTTTGAATTTGCCTTTATCGGCGGTTCGATGTCCTCTGTGGTCGGCGCACGGTTTGTCCGCGCGGTTGAACAGGCGCTGGAAGATAACTGCCCGCTGGTCTGCTTCTCCGCAAGCGGCGGTGCACGTATGCAGGAAGCGCTGATGTCGCTGATGCAGATGGCCAAAACCAGTGCGGCGCTGGCCAAAATGCAGGAGCGCGGTCTGCCGTATATCTCTGTGCTGACTGACCCGACCATGGGTGGTGTCTCCGCAAGTCTGGCTATGCTGGGTGATATCAATATCGCCGAGCCGAAAGCCCTGATCGGCTTTGCCGGTCCGCGTGTTATCGAGCAGACTGTCCGTGAGAAATTACCGCCGGGATTCCAGCGCAGTGAGTTCCTGATTGAAAAAGGGGCGATCGATATGATTGTCCGCCGCCCGGAAATGCGTGATACCGTCGCGGAAATTCTGTCAAAACTGACGAACTATCAGTTCCCGCAGGAAGGTGAAATCATTGAAATCCTGACCGCGGATGAACCTGATTCCGACTTATCTTCTGAAACAGAGACTGATGTCAAAAAACACGATGTCTGATAAGCGAGAAAGACCGACAGCCGCGTCATCGATGATGACGTGGCTTTCTTATCTGGGTGATCTGCATACGCAGGTTATTGATATGGGACTGGAACGTGTCGGTGCGGTGGCGGATATCATGAATCTGCGCTATCCCGCCCCGAAAGTCATTACCGTTTCCGGAACCAACGGCAAAGGCACCACCTGCCATACACTCGAATCCATCCTGCTGGCCGCAGGGTTGCGGGTCGGCGTGTACAGTTCCCCGCATCTGGTGAATTACACCGAACGGGTGCGGATCCAGGGGCAAAACCCGCCGGAAGCGGATTTCTGCCGTGTCTTTGCTGATATTGACGCGCAGCGCGGCGATATCACACTGACCTATTTTGAAGCGGGCACTCTGGCAGCACTGCAGCTGTTCCGCGAAGCCAACCTTGATGTGGTGATTCTGGAAGTCGGCCTCGGCGGGCGTCTGGATGCCACCAATATCGTCGATTCTCATATCACGGCTATCACCAGTATCGCGCTGGATCACACCGACTGGCTCGGCGCTGACCGCGAGCATATCGCCCGCGAGAAAGCCGGAATTTTCCGCCCGCACTGTGTGGCGGTGATCGGTGAGCCGGATGCGCCTTATACCATCGCTGACGTGGCAAACAAGCTGGAAACCTCGCTGTTCTGCCGTGCCGATGACTGGTCTTACAAAGAGCAGGGCGACCACTGGACGTGGCAGTGTGAGGATGAAACCCTCGACAATCTGCCGCTGCCGAATGTGCCGCTGGCAAATGCCGCGACTGCCCTTGCGGTGATCCACAACCTGCGTCAGGTGAAAGACAAAACCGGCCGTGCCATCACCCGTGAGGCGATTGATACCGGGCTGCGTCAGGCACAACTGCCGGGCCGTTTTCAGATTGTCTCACAACAACCGCTGACCGTGCTGGATGTGGCGCATAACCCGCATGCCGCCGGTTATCTGGTCTCAAAACTGGCACAGTTACCGCGTACTGCGCAGAGCCGTGTCCGTGCTGTGATCGGTATGCTGGGCGACAAAGATATCAAAGGCACCCTGGCGGTGCTGGGTGAGCAGGTGACAGACTGGTATGTCGCGCCGCTGACCGAACTGCGCGGAGCCCCGGCCGAACAGCTGGCGGAACATCTGACCAACCCGCAGCAGTTTACGGATGTGGAAAGTGCCTGGGAACAGGCGCGCCATGATGCCTCACCGGAGGATATCGTGGTGGTGTGCGGGTCATTCCACACAGTGGCTCATGTTATGGATGTTTTAGCGAAGGAAGGTGCGGGTGGCCAGTAAATTTCAGAATCGCTTAGTCGGAACCATTATCCTGGTGGCGGTGGGTGTGATTGTCCTGCCGGTGCTGCTGGACGGCGATAAGAAATATAACGAAGACCAGTTCGCAGCCATCCCGCTTATCCCGAAAGAAGGGGAGCAGGATGAGATTGATGCGGTGAATCCGATCAATCAGACTATGCCGACGATGCCGTCAGAAGGGGCATCCAGCGCCATGATTACCGAAGCGGCACAAACCGGGACGGAAGAAGCCCCTGCGGAAGCATCTGCGGGCGGCAGTACCACCTCCAATGTGCCGCCGGGGGCGGATCCGTTGCCGCCGGTGGTGATTCCGGATAAACAACCACCGCCGAAACAGGAACCTAAGCCGGAACCGAAACCTGAACCAAAACCGGAGCCGAAACCGGAACCTAAGCCGGAAAAAGCGCCGCAGGGACAGGCTTATGTTGTGCAGCTGGGTGCGTTATCCAATGCCCGTAAGGTGGAGGAGATAGTCGCCACACTGCGGTTATCCGGTTATCAGGTGTATACCGTGCCGCGCGGCAAGCTGACGCTGATTATGGTCGGGCCGTCAGCCTCGCAGGCCGAGCTGAAATCCTCGCTGGGGGAACTGAGACAGCTTACCGGGCTGGATGGCCGGGTGCAGTCTTATAAACCGTAGCGAATTTAAGGAATTAGCAATATCCGTTAATAAAATCAGTTAACTCTTTGCGGCGATTATAATTTTTTATTTCGCCGCAATTTATTTTCGGACAGAGCAAAAATCCGTTACGCAAACGTTTTCGTTTTCTGTTAGAATGCGCCCGTCACTGATGCCGGGGCATCAATTTGGATAGTGATATGGTTTGGATTGATTACGCAATTATTGCAATTATTGCTTTCTCGGCATTAGTCAGCCTGGTTCGTGGTTTCGTTCGCGAAGCCTTATCGTTAGTGACCTGGGTCTGTGCGTTTTATGTGGCCAGCGAGTTTTTCCCGCTGCTGGCGGACTATTTTACGCGCTTTGATGACCCGCTGGTCCGCAACGGGATCGCCATTGCGATTTTATTTGTTGCGACACTGATTGTCGGCTCGGTGATTAACCATGTTATCGGTTCACTGGTTCAGCGGACAGGCTTATCAGGCACAGATCGTGTTCTCGGGGTTTGTTTTGGTGCTCTGCGCGGGGTGCTGATCGTGGCGGCAATTTTGTTCTTCCTCGACAGCTTCACGCAGATGAGTCAGAGCAGCGACTGGCAGCAGTCACAACTCATCCCCCAATTCAGTCATGTTATCAGGTGGTTCTTTGACTACCTCCAGAATGCGTCAAGTTTCCTGCCGGAGAATTTTCCTTCTCCGCCCGGCTGATGAGGAAAAAACTACATGTGTGGTATTGTTGGTATCGTTGGTTTTACGCAAGTCAATCAATCAATTTATGACGCGCTCACGGTGTTACAGCACCGGGGCCAGGATGCAGCCGGTATCGCAACCATTGACAGTAACAATGGTTTCCGGCTCCGTAAAGCCAACGGACTGGTGAAAGATGTTTTCGAAACCCGCCATATGCTGCGTTTGCAGGGCACACTCGGGATTGGCCATGTCCGCTACCCGACCGCAGGCAGCTCCAGTGCATCGGAAGCACAGCCGTTTTATGTCAATTCACCGTTCGGTATCACTCTGGCGCATAACGGCAATCTGACCAATGCGCACACGCTGAAACATCAGCTGTTTGAAACAGCCCGCCGTCATGTCAATACCACCTCCGATTCTGAAATCCTTCTCAACGTGCTGGCGTATGAGCTGGATCGCTTTGATGCTCACCCGCTGGAGCCGGACAATATTTTTGCTGCAGTCAGCGCGATGCACACCAAAATCCGCGGCGCGTATGCCTGTGTGGCACTGATTATCGGCCACGGCCTGCTGGCGTTCCGTGACCCGAACGGCATCCGTCCGCTGGTGCTCGGCAAGCGCACTCTGGTTGATGGCCGCGAAGAGTATATGGTCGCGTCTGAAAGTGTTGCGCTGGATACCCTCGGTTTTGAATATCTGCGTGATGTGGCGCCGGGTGAAGCGGTGTATATCACGGAAACCGGGCAGCTCTACACCCGCCAGTGTGCGGCGAATCCGTCACTGACACCGTGTCTGTTCGAGTTTGTTTATTTCGCCCGTCCGGATTCCGTTATCGATAAAGTCTCTGTCTATAACGCCCGTCTGCGCATGGGGCAGAAGCTCGGTGCGAAAATTGCCCGCGAGTGGGAAGACCTGGATATCGATGTGGTGATCCCGATTCCGGAAACCTCAATGGACAGTGCGCTGGAAATCGCTCATATGCTGAACAAACCGTACCGCCAGGGGTTTGTGAAAAACCGCTATGTGGGACGCACTTTTATCATGCCGGGCCAGCAGGAGCGAAAAAAATCTGTCCGCCGCAAACTCAATGCCAACCGCACCGAATTCAAAGGGAAAAATGTGCTGCTGGTGGATGATTCCATTGTGCGCGGCACCACGTCAGAGCAGATTGTGGAACTGGCACGGGAAGCCGGGGCGAAGAAAGTCTATTTCGCTTCTGCGGCACCGGAAGTGCGTTTCCCGAATGTCTACGGCATCGATATGCCTAATGCCAACGAGTTAATCGCGCATGGCCGTGAAGCGGATGAAATCTGCCGCCTGATTGGTGCGGATGCCCTGATTTTCCAGGATCTGAGTGACCTTATCGATGCGGTGCGTGAAGAGAATCCGGATATCCGCGGTCTTGAGGCATCGGTGTTTGATGGTATCTATGTCACCAAAGATATCGATCAGGATTATCTCGACTATGTGGAAAACTTACGTAAGGATGATGAATTAAAGTTGCGGGATCATAACGAAATTGAGAACCTTGAGATATATAATGAGGGTTAATCTCTTTTTTGTCAGGTGATGTTATGAAAAAACTGATTGTGGGGCTGACCGGCGCAAGTGGTGCTGTCTATGGTGTGCGGCTGCTGGAGGTCCTGCAAACGGTGCCGGAAGTGGAAACCCATCTGATTGTCAGTCAGGCGGCCCGGCAGACACTGGCGCTGGAAACAGCGTACAGTCTGCGGGAAGTGCAGGCACTGGCGGATGTGGTACATGATGAGCGTGATATCGCTGCCTGTATATCTTCCGGCTCTGTCAGAACACTGGGGATGGTTATCCTGCCCTGTTCGGTGAAAACCCTGTCAGGGATTGTTCACAGTTACACGGACACCCTGGTGACCCGCGCGGCGGATGTGGTGCTTAAGGAAGGGCGCAAACTGGTGCTGGGCGTCCGTGAAACGCCGCTGCATCTGGGACATCTGCGGCTGATGACACAGGCGGCGGAAATCGGTGCGGTGATTATGCCGCCGATGCCTGCGTTTTATCATCAGCCGGAAACGGTGCAGGATATTATTGACCAGACGGTCAACCGTGTGCTCGATCAGTTTGATATTGCATTACCGGAAGATTTATTTACCCGCTGGAGCGGGGCGAAAAATCCCCGCTCTGCACAGCCGTAATCTGAATCACCCGGCCGTTTGTTTCCGGCCGGGCTCTGCATTAATAGTCCGCCGGACTGTCCAGTAAATCCCGCAGTGCTTCTTCCAGATTAATAAACTGACAGCCGAACCCGGCTTCTTCCAGCCGTTTCGGCAGGGCATTCTGACCGCCGAGTACCAGTACTGCCGCTTCTCCCATCAGCGCCTTCACCACAAATGCCGGAACACGCAGCAGATGCGGGCGGTGCAGGATTTGCGCCAGTACCGCTGCAAACTGCTCATTATGGGACGGATAAGGTGCGGTCATATTGAACGGGCCGTTCTGTGCGGGATCGTCGAGCAGAAACAGAATAGCGCTGACCATGTCACTGATATGGATCCACGGCATATACTGACGACCGTTACCAACAGGGCCGCCAAGACCGGCGCGGTACACCGGCAGCAGTTTCGCCAGCGCGCCGCCTTCCGGGGAGAGCACAATCCCGGTGCGCAGCAGACAGACCCGGGTTTTCTCACTCTGTGCTTTCATCGCCAGCGATTCCCAGCGGTCGCATAAAGTGTGGGTGAATTCCTGATTCGGTTCGTCATCCTCCGTCACGACGGATTGTCCCTGATCACCGTACCAGCCCACGGCAGAGCCGGAGAGAAACACCGCCGGCGGCGTTTCACTGGCATTAATAAGCTCACTGAGCCGTTCGGTTATCTGCCAGCGGCTTTCACACAACAGCTTTTTCTGCTCTTCACTCCAGCGTTTATCCGCGATAGGCTCACCGGCGAGGTTAATCACCGCATCGATGTCGTTCAGATGTGTTATATCATTGAGTGAATTAAGGTTTTCTGCGGCTGAGCAAAAACGGGAATAGACTTTCTGCGGTGAGCGGCTCAGAACCACCACCTGATATTTCCGGGCAATCAGTGCCTGCACCAGCGGGGTTCCGACGAGCCCGGTGCCGCCTGTGATCAGAATACGCATAGATGCTCCTTCTGCCGGTAGGTTTCTCTGACTATAGCAGTTTTTGCCGCCGGGGGATGTGATCGGCAAGAAAGAAAAACAATCATAGAACCGCTATCAATTCTTGATATACTGATTCAATGACCATAATGGCACACTATCATTATTAGTTTGGTATATAAAAGCGGTATAAAGCAGCGGCCCGCGGGTTAACCGCGTGTGTCACTGAAAAAAACAGAAACAGCATCCGTAATGCTGATAAAAAAGAAAAGGTTAGAGGATGGAACAAGATAGCGCTATCGAGTGGGTGGACGTGGTCGATGAGAATAATGATGTCATCGGCCAGGCGACCCGCGAGCAGATGCGGGCGGAAAACCTGCGTCACCGGGCAACCTACATCGTTGTGCATGACGGCATGGGAAAAATTCTTGTCCAGCGCCGGACTGAGCACAAAGACTTCTGCCCGGGTCTGCTGGATGCCACTGCCGGCGGCGTGGTGCAGCAGGGCGAGCTGATGCTCGATTCTGCCCGGCGCGAAGCAGAGGAAGAACTCGGGATCGCCGGTGTGCCGTTTGCCGAGCACGGCCTGTTTTATTATGAAGAGCCGATCTGCCGTGTCTGGGGCGGGTTATTCAGCTGTGTGACTCACGGGCCGTTCGCGCTTCAGGAAAGTGAAGTATCGGAAGTTACCTGGCTGACCCCGGCAGAAATCACTGCCCGCTGTGACGAATTTACGGCCGATTCACTGAAAGCACTCTCCCTCTGGCTGACCCGGAATAATCAGAATTATACCCCGGCAGAGCGGCAGAAGCCGGTTGCGACGCCTGAAGCTGAAATGAGCAGCGACGGCGAATAAAAAAGAATAAAAACCGGAGAAGCCTGCAATATGCAGGCTTTTTTATATTTAAAATAGGGTGAAATAAAACGCAGGCAGTAAATATATCGGCAAAATAGAATATTATCAGAGACAGTTCAGTATAATTTGTATTATTCCGGTTTCTGGCTTTAATCATTTTCCTGTAGAATGCCGTTCTGAATACAGATAATAATATCAAACCATAAAAACTTCCGTTAATGCCATGAATTACAATGATTTTATGTAATAAACCTTATGCTTTATTAAAGAAATATTAAATAACAAAGCCCGGTTAATAAGAATTATCCGGAAATAAACGGAAGATAATAAAATACAACCTGAACGAGAATAATGATGAGAAATAAATTAGCAGGATGGCTGTTGTTATTACCACTGCTGCTCACCGCATGGGGTGCATTTCAGTATTGGCGCATCAGTGATGAATATCAGGCTTACCAGTATATTATGTCAGAAAAAACGGAGCTTCAGCGTCTGATTGCGGAAGATCCGAATACACAGATTACCTACGATGACGGGGAAACTGTGTCTGCCGGTCAGCAACTGGGCATGATTAACCGTGATCTGAATAAATACAGCAGCGAAATTGCCATGATTCTGGCCAGGGCGGGTGTCAGTCTGGGAACTGTCGCCACCGGGATTTTATCACTGCTGTTTGGCGCAGGGGCGATTTATCTCTGCATCAGCAGCGGCCGGGCGGCCCGGCGTTCCCGCGATACGCTGCTGAATGTCTTTGCCCGCTGCCGCAAAATGCTGCCGTTTATCCTGACCGGGCAGATGACGCTGGTCGGCCTGAGCATCATTTGTGTGATGGCGTATGAAGCGCTGTGGTTCGCCGGTAATTTCGTGCTGAGCGGCGGCGGTGCGAAAATCATGATCTTTATTCTGATCAGTATCCTGCTGATTATCTGGTACATCATCAAAGGGCTGTTTAAGCTGCGCAAGAGTTTTGCCATGTTCCGCAGCGAACCGTCGGATGTGACAGGGCATGCCGTCAGCCGGGAGGAAGCCCCGGGCCTGTGGCAGTGGGTGGATGAGATTGCCGCGAAAGTCGGCACGCCGTCGCCGGATCATATTGTTGTTGGTATGACAGAGTGTTTTTATGTGACATCCCACAGTATCAGCCTGAATGAAAATCAGCTGATTGAAGGGAAAACGCTGTACTTTCCGCTGCTCTATTCCGCACTGCTCAACCGTGAGGAAGCCAGTGCGGTTATCGGGCACGAACTGGGGCACTTCACCGGCGAAGATACCACCTACAGTCTGAACTTTGCGCCAATCTATGCCGGAATGAGCCACAGTATTTCGCTGGTGGCCAACGAGGTGCAGGATTACTACAGCAAAGTGATTATGAGCCCGTCGGTGTATCTCGGGATCTTCTTCCTTGAGCAGTTTGATTTTGCCGTCAGTCACTGGAGCCGTATCCGTGAGCTGGAAGCGGATAAAGCGGGGGCATCGGTCAGCTCACCGGCGGCGGTGGCGTCATCACTGCTGCGTATCTCTGCGGTCAGTGAGGTGATTTCGGAAACCCTGGGTGAGTTGTATGAAGGTACCCTGAAAACAGATGATTTACTGCCTGTGGTGATGGCGCGTCTGCGTGAGCGTGGTGTACCGGAAGCCGGACAGTTCCTGAATGAGGCAACCAGTCACCCGAGCGATACGCATCCGCAGACCCGTACCCGTATCGAAGCACTGTCTCAGGATCTCAGTGATGAGCTGCTGGCCGACGCTTCCCGTGAAGTGCAGTCGGATGATTACGGCAATATCGCGGACCTGTTCACGGATGCCAAAGCGATTTCCATGATGCTGACGGCGTCACTCTCCGGTATGGTCGCGGAGTACACCACACAGCGGACAGAAGCACTGGAAACGATGCTGCATGAATCTGACGCGGCAGATGAAGTGATCATCACCGAGCGGCGGAAAATGTTCCGGATGATGTTTATCTTTGGTCTGGTGGTTGCGGCCGGGATGGGTATTGCCACGGTGAAACTCGGTGCGGAAGAGCTGATCGCATCCGGTGCGGTTCACGGCTTCTGGCTGTTACTGCTGTTCTGGGGTGTGGCCTTTATGTACCGTGACAGAGGCAAAGCGCCGCTGTTTGCGTTCCGTCACGGGCAACTGGTCAGTGAAAAGCTGACACAGCCATATCCGCTGCACTACATCGTTGATTATGACATCGCGGAAACCTCCGGTGTGGCGACACTCACACTGCATGTGGCTGATGGAGCCCCGGCACCGGGCATGGCGGTAAATAACCGTTTCTTTAAATACGATGCCAAAAAGCAAAAACTGATGATTGTGATGGCCGGCGTCCGGATCTGGCAGGGTAAATCATTATCTCTGCAGGATTTATCAGAACTGGTACATGGTCAGTTGCAGACGGCACATGTGAAGCATGAGTTGCGGCAGTAATTTTTCTGCTGAAATACAGGGAACCGCCGAAAGGCGGTTTTTTTGACAGGATGCATAAAAAAATCCCGGCGGGGAAACCCGGCCGGGATTATGGTCTGTCACTTTTCAGTCAGCAGAACTTATTTTTTCTTCGCTTCGTCCTGCGCTGCCTGAATAGCAGTCAGTGCGATGGTGTATGCGATATCATCAACTAACGCACCACGGGACAGGTCGTTAACCGGCTTGCGCATACCCTGCAGCATTGGTCCGATAGAGACCAGGTCTGCTGAACGCTGAACCGCTTTATAAGTGGTGTTACCGGTGTTCAGGTCAGGGAAGATGAAGACGTTTGCTTTACCTGCAACCGGAGAGTTCGGTGCTTTGGTTTTCGCAACGTCAGCCATCACGGCGGCGTCGTACTGTAACGGACCGTCGATGCACAGGTCAGGACGTTTTTCCTGAGCAATGCGGGTCGCTTCGCGGACTTTCTCAACATCGTCACCCTGGCCGGAAGTCCCGGTAGAGTAGGAGATCATCGCAACGCGCGGGTCGATACCGAATGCTTTCACAGAGTCAGCAGACTGAATGGCAATCTCAGCAAGCTGTTCAGGGTTCGGATCCGGGTTGATTGCGCAGTCACCGTAGACCAGTACTTCTTCAGGCATCAGCATGAAGAACACGGAAGATACCAGTGAGCTGCCCGGTGCAGTTTTGATTAACTGTAACGGCGGACGAATGGTGTTCGCAGTGGTGTGAACCGCACCGGAAACCAGACCGTCAACTTTATCCTGCTCCAGCATCATTGTACCCAGTACAACGTTGTCCTGTAACTGCTCGCGGGCAACGACTTCGGTCATGCCTTTGTTTTTACGCAGTTCAACCAGACGCGGAACATACAGCTCGCGGATGTCAGCCGGGTTAACCAGCTCGATACCGGTGCCCAGAGTCACGCCCTGTGCAGCTGCCACGCGGCGGATTTCTTCCGGGTCGCCTAACAGTACGCAGGTCGCCAGACCACGTTCAGCACAGATAGCGGCTGCTTTGATAGTACGCGGCTCATCACCTTCAGGCAGTACAACGCGTTTTTTCGCTTTGCGTGCCAGTTCGGTTAACAGGTAACGGAATGCCGGTGGTGACAGGCGGTTCGGACGCTCTGAATCCGCAACCAGGGAATCGATCCATTTGGTATCGATGTGGCTTGCCACGTAGTTCTGAACCAGCTCGATGCGCTCACGGTCATCAGCAGGAACTTCCAGGCTGAAGCTTTGCAGGTTCAGCGAGGTCTGCCAGGTGTTGGAGTTCACAGTGAAGATTGGCAGGCCGGTTTCGAATGCACGTTCGCACAGCTTGGCAATGCTGTCGTCGATTTCATAACCGCCGGTCAGCAGGATCGCACCGATTTCCACGCCGTTCATCGCTGCCAGGCAGGCAGAAACCAGAACGTCAGGACGGTCAGCAGAGGTCACCAGCAGAGAACCCGGACGGAAGTGCTCCAGCATATGAGGAATGCTGCGTGCACAGAAAGTCACAGATTTCACACGGCGGGTTTTGATGTCGCCTTCGTTGATGATTTTCGCGCCCAGGTGGTTTGCCATGTCGATTGCACGGGTGGCAATCAGTTCGAAGTTCCACGGTACACTGCCGACAACCGGCAGAGGCAGGGATTTCAGATCATCCGCGCTCAGGTGAGCGATAGTGGCTTTGGATGAATCATCAAAGATTTCAGACAGGTCAGGACGGGTACGGCCCTGCTCATCAACCGGTGCGTTAACTTTGTTAACGATCACGCCGGCGATGTTGGTGTTCTTGTGACCACCGAACTCATTGCGGATCAGTTCCAGACGCTCTTTGATTTCCGCTGCGGTGTCATTGCCCGGTGCTGTCACGAACACGATTTCTGCACCCAGAGTCTGGGCGATATCGTAGTTCAGGGACTGAGCATGCGGGTAGTTGCGGGTCGGTACCAGGCCTTCGATCAGGATCACTTCCGCACCCTGAGTATGCTCGTGGTAACGGGCAACGATTTCTTCCATCAGAATATCTTTCTGATTTGTGGTCAGCATGGTTTCCACATAATCCATATCCAGCGGCTCTGCCATCTTCAGGGAAGAGTGAGCGCGTAAGATCTGGGTGGTCTGATCTTCAATACCTGCACGACGCGGCTGTGCAACCGGTTTGAAGAAACTCAGGCTGACGCCTTTTTGTTCCATTGAGCGGACAACCCCGAGGCTGACGCTGCTTAAGCCGACACTGGTGCCGGTAGGAATGAGGATAATAGTACGGGACACATGAACCTCTTATTTTTTCACAATTCGGTGTTCAAAATAAATCCGCCGGCGGGGGCCGGCGGAGAGCAAAGATTATGCAGTCAGACGGGCTGCATCCTGTGCGATGACTAATTCTTCGTTAGTCGGGATCACCAGGGCAATGCTGCTGTCGTCAGTGGTGATTTTGCCTGCGTTACCGAAGCGGGCAGCCAGGTTACGTTCGTGATCCAGTTTGAAGCCCAGCAGAGCCAGTTTCTCCAGAGTGTGTTCACGAACCATCGCTGCGTTTTCACCGATACCGCCGGTGAAGATGATCGCATCCAGACGGCCTTCCATCAGGGTTGCATAACCACCGACGTATTTCGCCAGACGGTGGCAGAATACGTTCATTGCACGGGTCGCGTCAGCTTGTTTACCGTAGTTTTCTTCAACATAACGGCAGTCGCTGGTGACTTCAGTCAGACCCTGCAGGCCGGATTCTTTGGTCAGCATTTTGTTGATTTCTTCAACGCTCATGCCCATTGAATCATGCAGGTGGAAAATGATAGCCGGGTCGATATCACCGGAACGGGTACCCATGACCAGACCTTCCAGCGGAGTCAGACCCATAGAGGTGTCCACGCACTCGCCGTTAACGATAGCTGCAACAGAACCACCGTTGCCTAAGTGGCAGGTGATTACGTTCAGTTCTTCAACCGGTTTGTTCAGCATTTTAGCTGCTTCACGGCTGACGAAGTAGTGGCTTGTACCGTGGAAACCATAGCGGCGGATACCGTGGTCTTTGTACAGGCTGTACGGCAGGGCATACAGGTAAGCTTCTTCAGGCATGGTCTGATGGAAAGCGGTATCGAAAACACCAACGTTTTTATCAGCCAGGTGAGGGAAGGCTTTCAGTGCTTCTTCCACGCCTAACAGGTTAGCCGGGTTGTGCAGAGGAGCAAAGGCAGAGCACTCTTCCATTGCTTTGATAACTTCGTCAGTGACGATAACAGAGTGAGCAAATTTCTCACCGCCGTGAACCAGACGGTGGCCGATGCAGCCGATCTGTGCGGACAGCTCAGGTTTGTCGCCCATGATATCTTTCACGATGAAACGCAGTGCTTCGCTGTGAGCAGCGCCCGCGCCTAATTGTGCTTCGTGTTTAGCACCATCCATTTTCCACTTGATACGTGCTTCCGGCAGGTTAAAGCATTCTGCCAGACCCGTCAGATATTCATCACCAGTTGTAGGGTCAATGATCGCAAATTTCAGTGAAGAACTACCGCAGTTAAGTACCAGTACCAGCTTACTTGACATGGAATTACCTATAATCTTGTTGTGGATAAGTCTTATGTATTAAGACAGTGGTTAAAACGTAATCTAACTAAGCGTAGCGCAATATTTCAGCGCCGTTCATGATTAACATCATGCAATTTTTATATTGAACGATAAATCATCGCTGCAATCTGTTGTCTGAGGCCTGATGGCGTAAAAACACACATTTTGCCCTTGAAAAAGGCGGCATCAGACAAAATAATTAACTCAGGATTATTTCACCGTGATTAAACGGGCGTAGCATACCCGCAGATGACAGCAATTTCAAAATATACTTAATCCTACAAAAATATTTTGACTGAATGTAGCCATATTTTAATTATTATGTTTTTTATTGATTGAGGTCATAATGCCTGATAACACACCGGCAAAACCGGGTCTGTTCCGCGCACTGCGTCTCGGTAAACGTTACGCCGCCACCTGGCCGGCCGTGAAACAGCTCGCCCCGGTTTTCCCGGAGAATCGTGTCATAAAATCCACACAGTTCGGTATCCGTTTTATGCCGCCGCTGTCGGTGTTTACCCTGACATGGCAGATAGCCCTCGGCGGGGCATTAGGTCCCGCAGTCGCCACCGCACTGTTTGCCTGCTCGCTGCCGCTGCAGGGGTTATGGTGGCTGGGACGGCGCGCCGCCACGCCCTTACCGGCCGGGCTGCTCAGCTGGTTTTACGAAATCCGTGCAAAATTTGCCGAAGCCGGGATTGCGATTGCGCCGGTTGAGGGCACACCGGATTATATGGCACTGGCCGAGTTACTGAAACGCGCTTTTAAGCAGCTGGATAACTCTTTTCTGGATGACCTGTAAGTTGCGCTGTTTTCCGCCCGGTGCTGCGGGCGGAAAGATCCCTTCCTTTATTAATCGATTCAGCTTTTGTAACCCTCTGTTTTTCCTCTCCGTATAATTACCCGGGCGAAATTCCCCGCTGAGATCAAAAAAGGTGTGTATTTCACTATCTTATAGATTTGAGTAATGCGATGATTCTGACCATACCCCGGATTACTTTTTCAGGAGATACACCATGGAAATGACCAACGCACAACGCCTTATCCTCTCTAACCAGTATAAAATGATGGCTATGCTGGATCCGGATAATGCCGAGCGCTACCGCCGCCAGCAGACCATTATTGAGCGCGGCTTCGGGCTGCAGATGCGCGAGCTGGATCGCGATTTCGGCGAGCTGCCGGAAGAAATCTGCCGCCGTGTGATTGATATGATGGAAATGTACCACGCACTGCGTATCTCCTTCGATAACCTGAAAGAAGCAAAAGATATCGACCCGCGCCGTATCCACTTCTTAGGTTTTGATGCGGCGACCGAAGCACGTTATTTAAGTTATGTGCGTTTTCTGGTAAATACGGAAGGGCGTTATACCCACTTTGACAGCGGCAGCCACGGCTTTAACTCCCAGACGCCGATGTGGGATAAATATGTCCGTATGCTGGGTGCATGGCATAACTGTCCGCGTCAGTATCACCTGAGTGAAGTGGAAATTAATCAGATCCTTAACGCATAATATTCCGGTATCCGCAACGGCGAGGCACGCATGGCACTGACTGCAAAAGGTTTTTTGTTTGATCTGGACGGCACACTGGCCGATTCCCTGCATGTGGTGGAGCGTGCCTGGCTGGCGTTTGCCCGCCGTACCGGTGCGGATGAGGATGAAGTAAAACATTTTATTCACGGCAAACCGGCGGTTGAGTCCATCCGCCATTTTCTGCCGGATGCGGATGAGAACGAAATCGCCGCACAGCTGGCGTGGGTGACAGAGCAGGAGATCAGGGAGAGTGACCAGGTCACGGATCTGCCCGGTGCGCAGGCACTGCTGGCGCGTCTGACCTCCCTTGATATTCCGTGGGCAATAGTCACCTCCGGTTCTGTGGCGATTGCCCGTCCGCGTCACAGTGCGGCAAATCTGCCGGAGCCGGATGCCTGGGTGACGGCGGATAATATCACCCGCGGCAAACCGGATCCGCAGCCCTATCTGCTGGGCGCGGAAAAGCTGGGGCTGGCGCCGCGCGACTGTTTTGTGTTTGAGGATGCCACCGCCGGTCTGCTCTCCGGGCTGGATGCCGGTTGTCAGGTAATTGCCGTGCATGTTCCTGCCGGAACACCGCGCACGGATGAACTGGCTATGCGGGTGGATTCACTGACAGAAATTGAGGTTGAGAAAGCGGCGGACGGTACGGTAACACTGACCCGCCGTCCCGGCTGACAGCCGGAACACCGCTGCACAGCACCGATCAGACGATGAGGGAAAACGGGCTGTGCGTTAACAAAAACGATGAGACAGGATGTTCGCTGTCCGGGCATTGACGAAAGAGGACGTTGGTGAATACGGAACTCGTGTGGGTGCTGACCCTGCTGTTTATCGCCATTGTTTTATTTACCACCAACAAAGTCCGGATGGATGTTGTGGCGTTGCTGGTGATCACCGCTTTCGTACTGAGCGGCACGCTGACGGTTAATGAGGCTGTCGCCGGTTTCAGTGATCCCAATATTCTGCTGATCGCCGCCCTGTTTGTGATCGGGGAAGGGCTGGTGCGTACCGGGGTTGCCTATCAGATGGGGGACTGGCTGGTCCGGGTGGCCGGTTCCGGTGAAACCCGCCTGCTGGTATTCCTGATGGTCAGTGTTGCCGGGCTCGGCGCGTTTATGAGTTCGACCGGCGTGGTCGCCATTTTTATCCCTGTCGTGCTCAGTGTCTCCGCACGTATGAAAATCTCCCCCTCGCGGCTGATGATGCCGCTCGGCTTCGCCGGGCTTATCAGTGGCATGATGACTCTGGTGGCAACACCGCCGAACATGGTGGTGAACAGTGTCCTGGAAATGGAAGGCATCAAAGGCTTTAACTTCTTCTCGATTACCCCTATCGGATTACTGATCCTGCTGGCCGGTGTCGGCTATATGCTGATTGCCCGCCATTGGCTGGGCAGTAAACAGCCGGAGAAAGCAGGGGACAATGTACGGCGTACCTTTCGTGATCTTATCCGCGACTACAAACTGAGCGGCCGTGCGCGGCGTCTTGCTGTGCGTAACGGCTCACCGCTGATCGGCAAAACGCTGGATGAACTACATTTGCGCACCCGCTATGGCGCGAATGTGGTGGGAATTGAGCGCTGGCGGCGTTTCCGGCGGGTGATGGTCGGCGCGACCGGCGGTATGGAACTGCGTGACCGTGATGTGCTGCTGATAGATATGTCTGCCAGTGATATGGATTTACGCGAATTTTGTGCCGAGCAGATGCTGGAGCCGATGATCCTGCGCGGTGAGTATTTTTCCGAACACTCCCGCAACGTGGGCATGGCGGAAGTCTCCCTGAACCCGGAAAGTGAGCTTATCGGCAAAAGTCTGCGGGATATCGGCTTTCGTACCCGTTACGGGCTGAATGTGCTGGGTCTGCGCCGGGGCGGAGCCGCGCTTGACGGCAACATTGTGGATGAGCCGCTGCAGCTCGGGGATATCCTGCTGGTGGTCGGGGACTGGAAAATTATCCGTGTGCTGGCGACCAAACGGCGTCACTTTATAGTGCTCAACCTGGCAGCGGAAGCGGAGGCGGTGGTACCGGCTGCATCCCAGGCACCGCATGCGCTGTTTTGTCTGGCACTGATGGTGGCGATGATGGTCACCAATGAAATCCCGAATTTTATCGCGGCACTGATTGCCTGTCTGCTGATGGGGAAATTCCGCTGTATCGATATGGAAAGTGCTTACCGGTCAATCCACTGGCCGAGCATTATTCTGATTGTCGGGATGATGCCGTTTGCGCTGGCGTTACAGAAAACCGGCGGTATCACGCTGATTGTCAGCGGGCTGATGGACGTGGCCGGTGATCTGGGCCCGCATGTGATGCTGACCGCCCTGTTTGTGCTGTGTGCGACTATCGGGTTGTTTATCTCGAATACCGCGACAGCGGTTCTGATGGCACCGATTGCTATCCAGGCGGCACATGAAATGCAGGTGTCGCCGCTGCCGTTTGCAATGGTGGTGGGCGTGGCGGCATCCGCTGCCTTTATGACACCGGTTTCCTCCCCGGTAAACACGCTGGTACTCGGACCGGGGAATTACACCTTCGGGGATTTCGTCAAAATCGGCGTGCCGTTTACGCTGGTGGTCATGGCAATCAGTATTGCGGTGATCCCGCTACTCTTTCCGTTCTGACGGCGTGCCCTGATGAAAATACAGTTGCCCGGTTACTGGCTGATTTCATCCAGTGACAGACTGAATCCCGGAATAAACACGTCGCGGAAATAGTCCATTTCCGGGCTGCGGCGTTCTTCCAGCGTTTTTTCCAGCCGCGCTTTCGCCAGGTGAAACTCGGTATTACCCGCACCAATCTCTTCCAGACACTTGAGATAAGCACACAGGGCATCCGCCTGTTTGACTATCGCCGCATCTTCCGGTGAATGGGCATCTTCATCAATCAGCGGAGCAAAATCCGCCTGTAACTCTTCAGGGATCATGGCAATCAGTTTCTTTTGCGCCATGCGCTCAATTTTTTTGTACTCATGAGCTATCTGCGGATTGTAATACTTGATAGGTGTCGGCAGGTCGCCGGTGATCACTTCACTCGCATCATGGTACATCGCCAGCAGGGCAATTTTTTCCGGATTGAGTGTGCCGCCGAATTTGCGGTTTTTAATCACGGCCAGTGCATGTGCCACAAACGCCACCTGGAGGCTGTGTTCAGAGACGTTTTCCTGAATCACATTGCGCATCAGCGGCCAGCGGGTGATTAATTTCAGACGGGAAAGGTGGGCAAAAAAGTAACTCATAGACAACATTCCTGGCAGCAATCTGTTGATAACAAGAGCGGATATTCTGCGGTGTTCCGGGCGGGATGTAAATAAAAACGGCTTCCCGGGGGGAAGCCGCTGACAGCAGAAACGATTACTGACGGTAGTGGGAGAGGAAACGCCCGAAGCGGTTAATCGCCATCTCCAGGTCGTCTTCACGCGGCAGTGTCACGATACGGAAGTGGTTCGGTTCCGGCCAGTTAAAGGCAGTACCCTGTACCAGCAGCACTTTTTCCTGTAACAGCAGGTCGAGGATCATCTTCTGGTCATCGTGAATATTAAAGCGCTTGGCATCAAATTTCGGGAACATATAGAGTGCGCCCATCGGTTTGACACAGGAGCAGCCCGGTATCTGGTTAATCAGTTCCCAGGCTTTGTTGCGCTGTTCATACAGACGGCCGCCGGGATGAATAAACTCGTTGATGCTCTGATAGCCGCCGATTGCGGTCTGGATAGCATGCTGCATCGGCACGTTGGCGCACAGACGCATGGACGCGAGCATTTCCAGCCCTTCAATATACCCTTTGGCGTGTTTCTTCGGCCCGTTCAGGACCATCCAGCCCTGGCGGAAACCGGCGATACGGTAGGTTTTTGACAGGCCGTTGAAAGTGACGGTCAGCAGATCCGGTGCCATCGCGGCGATAGAGTGGTGGACGGCATCGTCATACAGAATTTTGTCGTAGATTTCGTCAGCAAAAATGATCAGGTCATTCTGACGGGCGAGTTCGACAATCTCCTGTAACAAATCTTTGCTGTAGACAGCACCGGTCGGGTTGTTCGGGTTAATCACCACAATACCGCGGGTGCGCGGGGTGATTTTCTTTTTGATGTCTTCAATATCCGGCATCCAGCCCTGTTCTTCGTCGCACATATAGTGGACGGCAGTACCGCCGGAGAGGGAGACCGCACCGGTCCATAACGGGTAATCCGGTGCCGGTACCAGCATTTCATCACCGTTATTCAGCAGCGCCTGCATGGACTGCACAATCAGTTCAGAAACCCCGTTACCGATATAGACATCTTCCACTGTCATATCGCGCATGCCGCGTTCCTGGTAGAACTGGACAATGGCTTTACGGGCGGAATAGAGGCCTTTTGAATCGCTGTAACCCTGGGAGCTTGGTAAATTACGGATAACATCAACCAGAATTTCGTCCGGGGCATCAAAACCAAACGGCGCCGGGTTACCGATATTCAGTTTGAGAACTTTCTGGCCTTCCTCTTCGAGACGTTTAGCCTCTTTGAGCACCGGCCCGCGAATGTCGTAACAGACATTATCGAGTTTGCTGGATTTCTTTATTATATTCATCTGTTCAGGACCTTAGCGCGTTAATCTTATATTTTATCAGGTAAAACCCGTTATAACCCACTCTACTCTTACCGTACGGGGTTTTGAAGACAGTAAACGTCTTTTGGTTAAAAACAACAGGATTTGTTTTGGAAAGGATCGGGAGTGCCGGTTAATCATTGATATGGCGGAGTATTATGCCTGGTATTGTGATTAATTCAGAGCTTACAACTGGTAGGAGGAGGGTGTATTGAGTTTTGTAAAGTTATCTATCGGAAGATCATAATTGGTAAAGTAATACAGTGTTTTTACTAAATAGTCAGCAGTTGTTGAAATTGTATAATCTTTTCTTATATATTAAACCCTGATGCTGGTAATTATTAGTAGTATAACTAATAGGATTTTACGGCATAATGTGGTTTTCAGAGTATTTGACCTTAAAGTTGCAGAATAATCGGGTTTATATTGCAGCAAGGCTTATTGGCAGCATGCATTTTTGTCAGTTACAAATTGTCTTATTTCGTAATATCCGGAAAACAGTGTTGTAAGATACGAAAAATTTGTGTGTTTGTACAGGTGGCCTGCTGTTTTAGTATGCAGCATTACATAATGGAGTTACTCACAGTTACGTATTTTTGTTAGTGTTAGTTATGTTTTACTCTACCCTGATGTATAGGGTAATGTCTTAGTTGGCGAAGCCATTTTTCACGCCAATAAACACCAGGTAGTTATTAAAAATCAAAATTAGTGAAGAAAAAACAATGATAAATTCAAACCGTCCAGTGTTAAACCTGGATCTCGATCTGCTGCGGACGTTCGTGGCAGTCGCGGATCTGAACACCTTCGCAGCGGCAGCTGCGGCAGTATGCCGCACCCAGTCTGCCGTCAGTCAGCAAATGCAGCGTCTCGAGCAGCTTGTCGGGCGCGAACTGTTTGCGCGTCATGGTCGTAACAAATTACTGACCGACCATGGGTTACAACTGTTAGGTTACGCCCGTCAGATCCTGCGGGCAAATGATGATGCCACCGCATCACTGGCTTACAACGACGCAGAAGGGGAGTTACGTATCGGTGCATCCGATGATTCCGTTGACTCACTGCTGCCTTTCTTACTCAACCGTATTGCATCGGTATATCCGCGTATGGCGGTTGATGTCCGCATCAAACGCAGCCAGTACATTGAAGGTATGCTGGATAACCACGAGATTGACCTGGCGCTGACCACCGCGCGTATTGCCCATCACCCGCGTACTGCTCTGCGTACTGCGCCGGTGCTGTGGCACTGTGCGCCGGATTTCCAGTTACAGCCGAATGAGCCGATTCCGCTGGTGGTGATGGACGAAACCAACCCGTTCCGTCATCTTGCGGCTGAAACCCTGGATGAGGCAGGGGTACAGTGGCGGATTGCTTACGAGGCAGCGTCACTTTCTGCTGTCCGTGCAGCAGTGAATGCCGAAGTCGGGATCACAGCCCGTCCGCTGGAAATGCAGAATGCCGACCTGCGTATTCTGAGCGTCAGCGAAGGGCTGCCGCGTCTGCCGGAAATTCAGTACTGGTTATACCGCAACAGTGACGAGCAGAGCGAGTCAGTGCTGACGGTCTATCAGGCCATTGAAAACAAGAAGACACCGTATACTGTCACACCGGTTGACGATGACAAAACAGCGGAGTAACGCTGTCATAATCTGACGCTGACTGACATAATTTGTGACAGTCAGACACACAGCCGGGGGATCATTTCCCCCGGCTTTTTTGTATCCTCTCCCCCTTGCGCGGAAATATCATATAAATGTTAACAGCATCACGCCGTGTTCAGGTTTTTGATGCCGTTTTAAGCGCCGCATCGCAGTTTTGTTTACTTGTTTGTTACAATGTTAACAAAACGCATGTTCCGTGATTGCCAAAATTAACAGTGCTCATTACATTGCAATAAAACTTTGTTAAAAACCTGACCTGTTTTCTCAGGTTTTAAGAAATGGTTATGAATTAATCATTTGTTAAATAATTTTCAGCCAAACTGTGATTGAGATCAAAAATATTGCCCCTGTTTACCGGTGGAAAGACAGGTTTTTCCTGAGATAATGGGTTAGTAAAAGCGATGTATCCGTTAATATAATAAAGTTAATTTTCAATTTAGTTACTTACTGACACGTTTTAGCGATAAAGTCGCACAACGGGTTAATCTTAAGTTGACGGTTTGTAACAAAATTGGGAAGAGCGGGGAACAATCCGGGTTACCGGCTTTCTCATCACGATAAGTGTTGTATCCGCCACTGAGTTGTTCCTCTCGTGTGTCGCTGTGGTGCTGTATGCAGGTACGGCAGGCAACACCACCTTTAATGAGTAAGCAATGAGTATGTCAACAGCCACTGAAGTTCTGGCCCATAACTGGGCATTTGCCATCTATCTTTTAGGTGCTCTCGGGTTATGTGCATTTATGTTGCTGGGCGCCCGTTATCTCGGGGGCCGTGCAAAAGCACGCGCCAAACATCTCCCTTACGAATCAGGTATTGACTCGGTCGGCAGCGCACGTCTGCGGATGTCTGCAAAGTTCTACCTGGTTGCCATGTTTTTCGTGATTTTCGATGTTGAAGCCTTATACCTTTTCGCCTGGTCTGTTTCGGTCAGAGAATCGGGCTGGATAGGGTTCACCGAAGCCGCGATCTTTATTCTGGTGTTATTGGCAGGTCTTTTCTATCTGGCACGTATCGGCGCGCTGGACTGGACTCCTGCACGTTCGCGCCGCGAGGTGAAACACCCGAGCGTTGTGAACAAAATCAATAACAATCAACCGTAGTCAATAGTGAGGCACAAGATGGATTATACGCTCACCCGCATCGATCCAAACGGTGAGAATGACCGTTATCCCCTGCAGAAACAAGAGGTTGTCAGTGACCCGCTTGAGCAGCACGTTCACCGCAGCGTGTATATGGGGAAACTCGAACATGCATTACACGATATGGTTAACTGGGGCCGTAAAAACTCCCTGTGGCCGTATAACTTCGGTCTTTCCTGCTGTTATGTAGAGATGGTGACCTCCTTTACGGCGGTGCACGACGTTGCCCGTTTCGGTGCGGAAGTGCTGCGTGCCTCCCCGCGTCAGGCGGACTTTATGGTTGTGGCCGGAACCTGCTTTACCAAAATGGCCCCGGTTATTCAGCGCCTGTATGACCAGATGCTGGAACCGAAATGGGTTATCTCCATGGGCTCCTGTGCCAACTCCGGCGGTATGTATGACATTTATTCTGTCGTGCAGGGCGTGGATAAATTCATTCCGGTGGATGTGTATATCCCGGGCTGCCCGCCGCGTCCTGAAGCCTATATGCAGGCACTGATGCTGTTACAGGAATCTATCGGAAAAGAGCGCCGCCCGCTGTCGTGGGTGGTGGGTGATCAGGGCGTTTACCGCGCCAATATGCAGTCAGAAAAAGAACGAAAACGCGGTGAACGGATTGCAGTGACCAACCTGCGCTCCCCGGACGAAATTTAAGGCTTTCGGGCCACCGGGCGCAATATTTGCAATGTGTTGCGTCCATTGAACCCTGAACAACTGTTGTGGTGAAGAATGATGACAGAAAGTAATACGCAGACCGCACAGCGTCCCGCGTGGCAGACTCACGATTACCTGGATGATCCGGTAATTGAGGAGCTGCGCCGTAAGTTCGGTCCTGACGCATTTACGGTTCAGCCGACACGTACCGGGATGCCGGTCGTCTGGGTGAAGCGTGAGCAGCTTCTGGAAGTACTGTTTTATCTTAAATCGCTGCCGAAACCGTATGTGATGCTGTTCGATCTGCACGGGACGGATGAGCGCCAGCGCACCCATCGCGAAGGTCTGCCGGCGGCGGACTATTCCGTGTTTTATCACCTGATTTCCATTGAGCGTAACCGCGATATCATGCTCAAGGTGGCGCTGAGTGAAAACGACCTGCATGTGCCGACGGTGATTTCCGCATTCCCGAATGCAAACTGGTATGAGCGTGAAACCTGGGAAATGTTCGGTATCATTATCGACGGACACCCGAATCTGCGCCGTATTATGATGCCGCCGACCTGGGAAGGGCATCCGCTGCGTAAAGATTACCCGGCGCGGGCAACGGAATTTGATCCGTTTGTCCTGACCAAACAGAAAGAAGATCTGGAAATGGAGGCGCTGACCTTCAAACCGGAAGAGTGGGGCATGAAACGCGGCAACGAGAACGAGGACTTTATGTTCCTGAACCTCGGCCCGAACCACCCGTCTTCTCACGGTGCTTTCCGTATCATCCTTCAGCTTGACGGTGAAGAGATTGTCGATTGTGTGCCGGATATCGGCTACCACCACCGTGGTGCGGAAAAAATGGGCGAGCGCCAGTCCTGGCACAGCTACATTCCGTACACTGATCGTATCGAATACCTCGGCGGCTGCGTCAACGAGATGCCGTATGTGCTGGCGGTGGAAAAACTGGCGGGGATTGAAGTTCCGGCACGTGTGGATGTGATCCGCGTGATGCTGTCAGAACTGTTCCGTATTAACAGTCACCTGCTGTATATCAGTACATTTATTCAGGATACCGGGGCGATGACGCCGGTCTTCTTTGCCTTTACCGATCGCCAGAAAGTTTATGATGTGGTGGAAGCCATTACCGGTTTCCGTATGCATCCGGCCTGGTTCCGTATCGGCGGCGTGGCACACGATCTGCCGAAAGGCTGGGATCGCCTGCTGCGTGATTTCCTCGACTGGATGCCGAAACGTCTGGAATCCTATGTCACTGCCGCACTGAAAAACTCCATCCTCAAAGGCCGTTCCGTCGGTGTGGCCGCTTACAACGCGAAAGAAGCCCTCGACTGGGGGGTGACCGGTGCCGGTCTGCGTGCCACCGGGATCGATTTCGACGTGCGTAAATGGCGTCCGTATTCCGGCTATGAGAATTTCGATTTTGAAGTGCCTGTTGCCGCCAACGGCGACTGCTATGACCGCGTGATGCTGAAAGTGGAAGAAGTGCGCCAGAGTCTGCGCATTCTGGAACAGTGTCTGAAAAACATGCCGGAAGGGCCGTTCAAGGCGGATCACCCGCTGACCACGCCGCCGCCGAAAGAGCGCACGTTACAGCACATTGAAACCATGATTAACCACTTCCTCCAGGTGTCATGGGGTCCGGTGATGCCGGCTCAGGAATCTTTCCAGATGATTGAGGCCACGAAAGGGATTAACAGTTACTACCTGACCAGTGACGGCAGCACCATGAGTTACCGTACCCGAATCCGTACACCAAGTTATGCCCATCTGCAGCAGATCCCGTCAGTGATCAGCGGCAGTCTGGTGTCTGACCTGATTGTGTACCTCGGAAGTATCGATTTCGTTATGTCGGATGTGGATCGCTGATTATGCAAGAACTGAACCCTGAAGCAAAAAAAGCACTGCAAGGCGCAGTGAATGCGGCGCAGCCAGCCGGAAAACAACCTGATTTTGTGCTGAGTGACGAAGAGCGCGCCGAAATCGAAGCGGAAAAACACCATTACGAAGATCCGCGTGCCGCCTCCATCGAAGCACTGAAAATTGTGCAGAAGCACCGTGGCTGGGTGGAAGACGGCGCAATTTACGCCATCAGCGATGTGCTGGGCATTCCGGCGAGTGATGTGGAAGGTGTGGCGACATTCTACAGCCAGATCTACCGTCAGCCGGTCGGCCGTCATGTGATCCGTTACTGTGACAGCGTGGTGTGCCACATCACCGGTTACCAGGGGATCAAGGCCGCACTCGAGCGCAAACTGAATATTCAGCCGGGACAGACAACCGCCGACGGCCGCTTTACGCTGCTGCCGACCTGCTGCCTCGGAAACTGTGACAAAGGGCCGACCATGATGGTTGATGAAGATACCCACAGTCACGTTACGCCTGAAGCCATTGAAACGTTACTGGAGCAGTATCCATGACAGTGAAAACGGTTTGCCGTACTGCGGAAACTCATCCTCTCACCTGGCGGTTGCGCGACGACCATCAGCCGGTGTGGCTGGATGAATACCGCAGCAAAAACGGTTATGCGGGGGCGGAACGCGCCCTGAAAGGCATGGCACCGGATGAGATCACCAGTCTTGTCAAAGACGCGGGTCTGAAGGGCCGCGGCGGTGCGGGGTTCTCCACGGGTCTGAAGTGGAGCCTGATGCCGAAAGACGAGAGCATGAATATCCGTTACCTGCTGTGTAACGCCGACGAAATGGAACCGGGTACCTACAAAGACCGGCTCCTGATGGAACAACTGCCGCACCTGCTGGTGGAAGGGATGCTGATCAGCGCCTTCGCCCTGAAAGCATACCGGGGCTATATCTTCCTGCGCGGCGAGTACATTGAGGCAGCGAAACACCTGCGTCATGCCATTGAAGAAGCGAAAGCCGCCGGTCTGCTGGGGAAAAATATCCTCGGCAGCGGGTTTGATTTCGAGCTGTTTGTGCACACCGGTGCAGGGCGTTATATCTGCGGGGAAGAAACCGCACTGATTAACTCCCTGGAAGGCCGCCGCGCCAATCCGCGCTCCAAACCTCCGTTCCCGGCCAGTTCCGGGGTCTGGGGTAAACCGACCTGTGTCAACAACGTCGAAACCCTGTGTAACGTACCGGCGATTCTGGCACACGGCAAAGAGTGGTATATCGGTCTGAGTGAAGGTAAAAGCACCGATGCCGGTACCAAACTGATGGGCTTTTCCGGCCGCGTGAAAAATCCGGGTGTCTGGGAACTGCCGTTCGGCACCACCGCCCGTGAAATCCTCGAGGATTACGCCGGGGGCATGCGCGACGGACTGACTTTAAAAGCCTGGCAGCCGGGTGGTGCGGGAACCGACTTTCTGACACAGGATCACCTTGATTTACCGATGGATTTTGAGCACATCGGCAAAGCGGGCAGCCGTCTGGGAACGGCGCTGGCAATGGCGGTGGACAATGAAATCAACATGGTGTCACTGACCCGTAACCTCGAAGAGTTTTTTGCCCGCGAATCCTGCGGCTGGTGTACACCGTGCCGTGACGGATTGCCGTGGAGCGTGAAAATTCTGCGCGCAATAGAAAAAGGGGAAGGCCAGCCGGGAGACATTGAGACATTAGAGCAATTATGTCGTTTCCTGGGACCGGGTAAAACCTTCTGCGCACACGCGCCGGGCGCGGTAGAGCCGTTACAGAGTGCGATCAAATATTTCCGTGATGAATTTGAAGCGGGGATCGTACAGCCGGTTTACGGCAACGTGCAGACCATTGCCGGGATCCAGCCGAACCTGCTGAAGCAGCGCTGGTGATCCCTTACGGATTTTCGTTTAACGCCTGCATAGCAGGCCTTTTGGAAGCATGCTGACTATGGCTACAATACATGTAGACGGCAAAGAATATGAAGTCGACGGCGCGGATAACCTGCTGCATGCCTGTCTTTCGCTCGGACTTGATATTCCGTATTTTTGCTGGCATCCGGCGCTGGGAAGCGTCGGCGCTTGCCGCCAGTGTGCGGTAAAGCAATATCAGAATGCCGATGACACCCGTGGTCGTCTGGTAATGTCATGTATGACACCGGCACAGGACGGCACCTTTATCTCGATTGATGATGAAGAAGCCAAAAAGTTCCGGGAAAGTGTGGTGGAGTGGCTGATGACCAACCACCCGCACGATTGTCCTGTCTGTGAGGAGGGCGGTAACTGCCATCTTCAGGATATGACCGTCATGACCGGGCATTCAGTGCGCAAATACCGCTTCACAAAACGTACCCATCAGAATCAGGAGCTGGGGCCGTTTGTTGCACATGAAATGAACCGCTGTATCGCCTGTTACCGTTGTGTCCGTTACTACAAAGATTATGCGGACGGTACGGATTTCGGCGTTTACGGCGCACACGACAACGTGTACTTCGGGCGTCCGGAAAGCGGCACGCTGGAAAGTGAATTCTCCGGTAACCTGGTGGAAATTTGTCCGACCGGGGTCTTTACCGACAAAACCCACTCTGAACGTTATAACCGCAAATGGGATATGCAGTTTGCACCGAGTGTCTGCCAGCAGTGCAGCGTCGGCTGTAACGTCAGCCCGGGCGAGCGTTACGGCGAACTGCGCCGTATCGAAAACCGTTATAACGGTACCATCAACCACTACTTCCTGTGCGACAAAGGCCGCTTTGGTTACGGTTATGTCAACCGTGATGACCGTCCGCGTCAGCCGCAGCAGCGTCGTGGTGATGACTGGCTTACTATCAATGCGGAGCAGGCGGAACGTGCCGCAGCAGATATGCTGTATCACGCGAAACGCACTATCGGTATCGGTTCGCCGCGTGCCAGTGTGGAAAGCAACTTTGCACTGCGTGAACTGGTCGGGGCGGAAAACTTCTTCAGCGGCCTGTCAGCCGGTGAACAGCACCGTCTGGAAATGATGCTGGAAATCTTACAGCAGGGCGGTATCTACACCCCGTCACTGCGTGAGATGGAAAACTATGATGCCGTGCTGGTGCTGGGTGAAGATCTGACCCAGACCGCTGCCCGTGTGGCACTCTCTGTCCGTCAGGCCGTGAAGGGCAAAGCCCGCGAAATGGCCGCTGCACAGAAAGTGGCGGACTGGCAGATTGCCGCTATCCAGAATATCGGTCAGCGTGCGAAATACCCGCTGTTTGTCACAGCGGTGGATACCACCCGTCTGGCAGATGTGGCGGCGCTGCACTACAACGCTCCGGTTGATGATCAGGCGCGTCTGGGCTTTGCCGTCGCTAATATCATTGATAACACCGCGCCGGCAGTTACGGATTTACCGGCAGATGTGAAAGCGCAGGCAGAAATGATTGCACAGGCGCTGAACGGTGCGAAAAAACCGCTGATTATCAGCGGCAGCAACCCGGGCAGTGATGCACTGATTCAGGCGGCGGCAAACGTGGCCTGGGCACTGAAAGATAAAGGCATTGACGCCGGACTGACCTTTGTCGGCGCGGAAGCCAACAGCTTTGGTGCCGCCATGACAGAAGCGCAGCCGCTGGATAAAGCACTGGCTCTGCTGGCAGACGGCAGTGCGGACACCGTGGTGGTGATGGAAAACGACCTTTACCGCCATGCGGATAAAGCCGCCGTTGACCGTGCGCTGGATGCCGCCGCAAATGTGATTGTGCTGGATCATCAGCGCACTGACATCATGGATAAAGCATCACTTATCCTCTCCGCCAGCAGTTTTGCGGAAAGTGACGGTACACTCATCAACCACGAAGGCCGCGCACAGCGCTTCTTCCAGGTGTATGAGCCATCCTTCTACGACAAATCCATCATTATGCATGAAAGCTGGCGCTGGCTAACGGCGCTGTACAATGATCTCAATGAAAACACCCGTGACTGGTCACAGCTGGATCATGTGATTGATGCCTGCATTGAGCAGATGCCGCACCTGGCCGGTATCAAAGATGCCGCACCGGATGCCGCATTCCGTATCCGCGGACAAAAACTGGCCCGTGAGCCGCACCGCTACAGCGGGCGTACTGCGATGCTGGCGAATGTCAGTGTGCACGAGCAGCGTCAGCCGCAGGACAAAGACACGGCGTTTGCCTTCTCGATGGAAGGGAACAACAGCCCGTCAGCACCGCGTCAGCAAATTCCGTTTGCCTGGGCGCCGGGCTGGAACTCACCGCAGGCATGGAACAAATTCCAGGCGGAAGTGGGCGGTCATCTGCGTTTCGGTGATCCGGGTGTGCGTCTGTTCAGCGAAAAAGATGGCGGTATGGATTACTTCAGTACCATTCCGGCGGCATTTGCGCCGCAGCAGAATGTCTGGACGGTTGCGCCGTATTATCACCTGTTCGGCAGTGAGGAATTATCACAGCGGGCACCGGTGATTCAGGAACGGATGACGGACAGCTATGTGATGTTAAATGCACAGGATGCACAGCAGCTGAATGTGGCGGAAGGTCAGATTCTGTCGGTACAGCTGACTGACGGCGCACTGACACTGCCGGTGCGTATCAGCACACAGCTGACAGCCGGGCAAATCGGTCTGCCGCTGGGTATGCCGGGCATTTCACCGGTACTGGCGGGTGCGGCGGTTAATCTGCAGGAGGTGGCATAATGAGCAGCTGGTTTACACCTGAATTAATCGATGTGCTGATTAATGTTCTCAAAGCCGTTGTGATCCTGCTGGTGGTTGTGACCTGCGGTGCCTTTATGAGTTTTGGTGAGCGCCGTCTGCTGGGGCTGTTCCAGAACCGTTACGGGCCGAACCGTGTGGGCTGGGGCGGGTCGCTCCAGCTGGTCGCGGACATGATCAAAATGTTCTTTAAAGAGGACTGGACACCGAAATTCGCTGACCGCTTTATCTTCACCCTGGCGCCGATGGTGGCATTCACCTCGCTGCTGCTGGCCTTTGCGATTGTGCCGGTCAGCCCGGACTGGGTGGTGGCGGATCTCAATATCGGGATCCTGTTCTTCCTGATGCTGGCGGGACTGGCGGTATATGCTGTTCTGTTCGCGGGCTGGTCGAGTAACAACAAATACTCACTGCTTGGCGCAATGCGTGCCTCGGCGCAGACGGTCAGTTATGAAGTGTTCCTCGGACTCTCGGTTCTGGGTGTGGTGGCGCAGGCGGGTTCCTTTAACCTGCTGGATATCGTCAATTCGCAGAGCACAGTCTGGAACGTCATTCCGCAGATTTTCGGCTTTATCACCTTTGCGATTGCGGGCGTGGCAGTGTGTCACCGTCACCCGTTTGACCAGCCGGAAGCTGAGCAGGAACTGGCGGACGGTTATCACATTGAATATTCGGGGATGAAGTTCGGTCTGTTCTTCGTCGGGGAATATATCGGTATCGTGACAGTTTCCGCCCTGATTGTGACGCTGTTCTTCGGGGGCTGGCACGGACCATTCCTGCCGCCGTTTGTCTGGTTCGCGCTGAAAACCGCTTTCTTTATGATGATGTTTATCCTGATCCGTGCGTCGCTGCCGCGACCGCGTTATGACCAGGTGATGTCATTCGGCTGGAAAGTGTGTCTGCCGCTGACACTGATAAACCTGCTGGTGACAGCAGCCGTGATCCTGATAGCTCAATAAGGGGTGATTGAACCATGACATTGAAAGAGTTAGTGGTTGGTTTCGCCACCCAGGTACGCAGTATTTGGATGATAGGGCTTCATGCCTTCCATAAACGCGAAACCCAGATGTACCCGGAAGAGCCGGTTTACCTGCCGCCGCGCTACCGCGGCCGGATTGTGCTGACGCGCGACCCGGACGGTGAGGAGCGCTGTGTCGCCTGTAACCTGTGCGCCGCGGTATGTCCGGTCGGCTGTATCTCTCTGCAGAAAGCAGAGCATGAGGACGGCCGCTGGTATCCGGAATTTTTCCGCATCAACTTCTCACGCTGCATTTTCTGCGGATTATGCGAAGAAGCCTGCCCGACCACCGCAATCCAGCTGACGCCGGATTTCGAACTGGGTGAGTTTAAGCGCCAGGATCTGGTGTATGAAAAAGAAGATTTATTAATCTCCGGTCCGGGTAAATATCCTGACTATAACTTCTATCACAAAACCGGGATGGCGGTTGCGGGCAAAGCCAAAGGCGAAGCCGACAACGAAGCCAGGCCGATTGATGTGAAAAGTCTGCTGCCATAAGGGGAGAAAATACATGGAAATTACCTTTTATGTCGCCGGACTGATCGCCATTCTGGCCACGCTGTGTGTGATCACACAGACCAACCCGGTGCATGCGCTGCTGTATCTGATCACCTCGCTGCTGGCACTCTCTGCGGTCTTCTTTGCTCTCGGCGCCTATTTCGCCGGGGCACTGGAGATTATCGTCTACGCAGGTGCCATCATGGTGCTGTTCGTGTTTGTGGTGATGATGCTCAACCTCGGGCGGGCGGTTGTTGACCAGGAACGCAAATGGCTGTCCCCGTCTGTCTGGATGGGGCCGGGCCTGCTTTCGGCGGTTCTGCTCGGCGTGATGATTTACGGCATCAGCTCTCTGAAAGATAACGGTATCGCCGGTGAGGTGGTTACCGCGAAACAGGTGGGTATCAGTCTGTTCGGCCCGTATGTTCTGGTGGTTGAACTGGCCTCCTTCCTGCTGCTGGCGGGTCTGGTGGTGGCATACCACATCGGGCGTGACGAAAAAGCGGGCGGCGATATTGTCAGTCAGCGCAACACGGAGGAAAAAGCATGATCCCTCTGCACCACGGATTAATTCTCGCGGCTGTGCTCTTCATCCTCGGTTTCACCTGCCTGGTGATCCGCCGCAATCTGCTGTTTATGCTGATTGGTCTGGAAGTGATGATTAACGCGGCGGCTCTGGCGTTTGTCGTCGGCGGCAGCTACTGGAACCAGCCGGACGGACAGGTGATGTATATCCTGGCCATCAGTCTGGCGGCGGCCGAAGCGAGTATCGGGCTGGCACTGTTGCTGCAACTGCATCGTCAGCGTCAGGATCTGGATATTGATAAAGTCAGTGAGATGCGCGGATGAACTTACTCTTTTTAACCATTTTGCTGCCGCTGATTGGCTTTCTGTTATTAGCCTTTTCACGCGGCCGCTGGTCAGAAAATGTGTCAGCCACCATCGGCACCGGTTCGGTGGGACTGGCGGCACTTACGGCGCTGTGGGCGGGGATGGATTTCTTCGCCAGCGGCGGCGGGGTGTATCAGCAGACACTGTGGACATGGATGGATACCGCTTCCTTCTCCATCCCGGTCACCCTGGTGCTGGACGGCCTGTCGCTGACCATGCTGGGTGTGGTCACCGGTGTCGGTTTCCTGATCCACATGTATGCCTCCTGGTATATGCGCGGTGAAGAGGGCTATTCCCGCTTCTTCGCATACACCAACCTGTTTATCGCCAGTATGGTAATTCTGGTTCTGGCCGATAACATGCTGCTGATGTACCTCGGCTGGGAAGGGGTGGGGCTGTGCAGTTATCTGCTGATCGGCTTCTATTACACCAATCCGGCTAACGGCGCTGCGGCAATGAAAGCCTTTATCGTCACCCGTATCGGTGATGTGTTCCTGGCGATCGGCATGTTTATCCTGTGGGATAAACTGGGCACCCTGAGCTTCCGTGAACTGGCGGTTCTGGCTCCGCAGCATATCGCGGCCGGTTCTGACCTGATTTTCTGGGCAACCCTGATGATCCTCGGCGGTGCGGTCGGTAAATCCGCGCAGTTACCACTCCAGACCTGGCTTGCGGACGCTATGGCCGGTCCGACACCGGTTTCGGCACTGATCCACGCCGCAACCATGGTAACCGCAGGTGTGTATCTGATTGCCCGTACCCATGAGCTGTTCCTGTTATCACCGGAAGTGCTGCATTTAGTCGGCGTGGTCGGTGCTGTCACCCTGGTGATGGCCGGTTTTGCCGCACTGGTGCAGACGGATATCAAACGTGTTCTTGCCTATTCCACCATGAGCCAGATTGGTTATATGTTCCTGGCGCTCGGTGTGCAGGCGTGGGATGCGGCGATTTTCCACCTGATGACCCATGCTTTCTTCAAAGCCCTGTTATTCCTGGCCTCCGGCTCGGTGATCCTGGCCTGCCACCACGAGCAGAACATCTTTAAGATGGGCGGACTGCGGAAAAAAATTCCGTTTGTCTATCTCTGCTTCCTGGTGGGCGGTGCCGCACTGGCCGCACTGCCGCTCATCACCGCCGGTTTCTACAGTAAAGATGAAATCCTGTGGGGCGCGGTGGTTCAGGGTCAGAACCCGCTGTTTATCGCCGGTCTGGTCGGTGCCTTTATGACATCGCTCTATACCTTCCGGATGATTTTCATCGTGTTCCACGGCAAAGAGCATACACAGGCGCATGCGGTGAAAGGCTTTACCCATACTTTCCCGTTACTGGTGCTGATGGTGCTCTCCACTGCCGCCGGTGCCTTTATCCCGCAACCGCTGCACGGCGTGTTCCCGGCGGAAACCATTACCGGTTCTGCTGACGGCAAACTGACTACCGAAATTATTTCCGGTGTGGTTGCTGTGGCGGGGATTGTGCTGGCCGCAATGCTCTGGCTGGGCCGTCGTACGCTGGTGACAGCGGTCGCAAATTCCGCGCCGGGACGTTTCTTCTCGGCCTGGTGGTTCCGCGCATGGGGCTTTGATGACCTGTATGATGCGATTTTTGTTAAGCCGTTCAAAGCGGTGGGCTGGTTGCTGCAGAGTGACCCGCTGAACAGCCTGATGAATCTGCCTGCGCTGTTTGCCCGCTGGAGTAACAAAGGACTGAGCCTGAGTGAAAACGGACAGGTCCGCTGGTATATCGCCTCTATGGGGCTGGGTGCAGTGCTGGTTCTCGCTCTGCTGTTTTTGGTTTAAATAAGGGACACATTGCGCCATGCTATTACCCTGGCTGATTTTACTTCCCTTCATCGGCGGCCTGCTGTGCTGGCAGGCTGAGCGCTTCGGCACAAAGCTGCCGCGCTGGATCGCGCTGCTGGCGATGGGGATCACGTTATTTCTTTCTCTGTATCTGTGGATGCAGGGGAACTACAGCTTAGTTAACCCGAAAGGTGTTCCGGACTGGCAGGAGCAGTATTTCCTGGAGTGGATCCCGCGTTTCGGTATCAATATTCATCTGGCTCTGGATGGTCTGTCACTGCTGATGGTGGTGCTGACCGCGCTGCTCGGCCTGCTGGCTATCCTCTGTTCCTGGGGTGAAAACCAGCCGTATCAGGGCTTCTTCCATCTGAACCTGCTGTGGATCCTCGGCGGTGTGATGGGCGTGTTCCTGGCGATGGATCTTTTCCTGTTCTTCTTCTTCTGGGAAATGATGCTGGTGCCGATGTACTTCCTGATCGCACTGTGGGGACACAGCGGTTCCGACGGCAAAACCCGTATCGGGGCAGCGACCAAGTTCTTCATCTATACCCAGGCGAGCGGTCTGGTGATGCTGATTGCCATTATGGCACTGGCGATTGTTCATCATAACGCCACCGGCCAGTGGAGCTTCGCGTATGAAGATCTGCTGAACACGCCGATGAGTTACGGTGTGCAGTATATGCTGATGCTGGGCTTCTTTATCGCGTTTGCGGTCAAGATGCCGGTGGTTCCGCTGCACGGCTGGCTGCCGGATGCACACAGTCAGGCGCCGACAGCCGGTTCTGTCGACCTGGCGGGTATTCTGCTGAAAACCGCGGCGTATGGTCTGCTGCGTTTCAGTCTGCCGCTGTTCCCGGAAGCCTCTGCGGACTTCACACCAATCGCCATGTGGCTGGGTGTCGTGGGTATCTTCTACGGTGCGTGGATGGCGTTTAAACAGACGGATATCAAGCGTCTGATCGCCTACACCAGTGTGTCGCATATGGGCTTCGTGCTGATTGCGATTTACTCGGCGAGTATGCTGGCGTATCAGGGCGCGGTGGTGCAGATGATTGCACACGGTCTGTCTGCGGCGGGTCTGTTTATTCTGTGCGGTCAGTTATATGAGCGCCTCGGTACCCGTGATATGCGCCAGATGGGCGGCCTGTGGAAGCGGATTAAGTTCCTGCCTGCGCTATCACTGTTCTTTGCGGTGGCAACGCTCGGGATGCCGGGCACCGGTAACTTCGTCGGTGAATTCATGATCCTGTTCGGCAGCTTCGGCAGCTACACCCTGATCACCGTGATTTCCTCGGCGGGTCTGGTGTTTGCCTCTGTTTACGCACTGTGGATGATGCAGCAGGCGTATTACGGCGCACCGAAGTCTGAAGAGCCAATCGCAGGCATGAATCTGCGTGAATTTTCCATCGTGATGCTGCTGGTGGTCTTACTGGTGATTCTGGGTGTTTACCCGCAGCCGGTGCTGGATACCTCGTCTGCGGCGATGGCAAACATTCAGCAGTGGTACACTGCTTCAATTTCAAATACAGGGTTGTAACGCGCCATGACAATAACTCCTCAACAACTGATCGCACTCTCACCACTGCTGATTATCGGGTTGACAGTGGTGGTTGTGATGCTGTCCATTGCGTGGCGACGCGATCATTTTATTAATGCCACACTGACCGTCGTCGGTCTGAACCTTGCGCTGCTGTCTCTGTACTTTGTCGGACAGCAGCCGGCGATGGATGTGACACCGCTGGTGCACGTCGACGGCTACAGCATGTTTTACACCGGGCTTATCCTGATTTCGTCACTGGCCACCACGACCTTTGCGTATTCATGGCTGGAGACCTATCCGGATAACAAAGAAGAGTTCTATCTGCTGGTACTGATTGCCACACTCGGCGGCATCCTGCTGTCGGGCGCGGATCACCTGGCATCCTTCTTTATCGGGATTGAACTGCTGACACTGCCGCTGTTCGGGCTGATCGGCTATGCCTTCCGTCAGAAGCGTTCGCTGGAAGCGTCCATCAAATATATGCTGATGTCAGCGGCGGCTTCGTCCTTCCTGCTGTTCGGGATGGCGCTGCTGTACGCGGAATCCGGTGACTTATCTTTTCAGGGCTTAGGCCGCAGCCTGGCGGACAGTCAGATCCATCAGCCGCTGGTTCTGACCGGACTGGGGATGATGATTGTCGGTATCGGCTTTAAACTGTCCCTGTTCCCGTTCCAGTTATGGACACCGGATGTGTATCAGGGTGCTCCGGCACCGGTCTCCACCTTCCTGGCAACCGCCAGCAAGATCGGGATTTTCGCTGCGGTGCTGCGCCTGCTGGTACTCGCGCCGATGGCGGATTCCGGGACATTGCAGACCGTTCTGACGGTGATTGCGATTGCCTCAATCCTGTTCGGTAACCTGATGGCGATCACCCAGAACAACATCAAGCGTATGCTGGGTTACTCTTCGATCGCACACCTCGGTTATCTGCTGGTGGCCTTTATCGCGGTGAATGACCCGAAACTGGCGGAAGAAACGGCCGGTATCTATCTGGCCGGTTATCTGTTTGCCAGCCTCGGTGCGTTCGGTGTGGTCAGTCTGATGTCCAGTCCGTACACCGGGCCGGATGCGGATTCCCTGCATGCCTATCGCGGCCTGTTCTGGCGCAAGCCGGTTCTGGCTGCGGTCATGACTGTGATGATGCTCTCCCTGGCGGGTATCCCGATGACGTTCGGCTTTATCGGTAAGTTCTTCGTGGTGGCGACCGCCGTGAATGCGGAACTGTGGTGGCTGACAGCCGCTGTGGTACTCGGCAGTGCAATCGGTCTGTATTACTACCTGCGTATGATGATCAGCCTCTATATCCGCGGTTCGGAATCACCGGCCCGTATGGCACCGTCCAACTGGGCGATGAGTGCCGGTGGTATTGTGGTACTGCTCTCCGCGATTATCGTGGTCGTGCTTGGTATCTGGCCGCAGCCGTTTATCACACTGACCGGATTCGCAGTTCTGAGTTACTGATATCTGTACTGAGAAAAACCGGGCTGATTTCAGCCCGGTTTTTTTATGCCATACCGATAAAGACCGAAAAATAGCGGCGGTGCGCCAGAATAAGGCTATCGAGCCCGGGAAGAGGGACATTCTGGCTTAAATAAGGCTCATACTGACTGACACTTCGCAGCCAGTATAATAATACGGTATTGATCCGGTTGTTAAATTCCCGCAGTTTCGGCAGTAATACCAGAGCATTACTGACTTCCTGCATCTGCTCCTGCAGGAGCTTCAGGTCTTTTTTCAGATTGCGGATGAGCTTACTGAGATCATATATCCGCTGGCTGAGTGTGGTCCGGGTTTCCACCAGCTGAACATAGCTCAGCCCCTCTGTCAGGGTATTTACGACAGCAGAAATAATGCGGTGGAGCTCATCCAGAATAAACCGCTCGGAAGAGGATAGTTCCACATTTTTCAGTTGTTCGGCAGTCGGCAGGGTTGTCGTGCCGAAAACAGACTGGAATCCGCGCTGATGAATAATCTCTTCTGACTGAATAACCACCGCCAGTTTTTCTTCCCAATATAATTTATCGCAGGTAAATTTCTCAATATCCGGCAGCGCAACAGTGATAGCTCTGTCCAGAAAAGACTGATGATGTAATAACCCTCCCTGAAGCATCGGAATAGCGGTGGCGTCATATTCAGTATTAAACTGAGTGTTAACCGTATTCACTGAGTGACAGACTGAATTAATCTGACTCAGCAGAAATTCATAAATCTGTTTTTCATGAGGCAGTGAAACAGGATTTAATCCCGCCTCCGGCGGGAGTGCGAAAAATAAACTATCCGGTTCAAAACTATGCAGCTGAGAATAAATAGCGGTGGATTCTGATGAAATAATATTCAGCATCCGTGTCTGCCATTTTTTTATATCGCGGAACTGAATATGTAAATCAGCAGTAGGGAGTGATAATATTTCTGTGTCATTACTGATTTCATGAATTCCGGCTTTAAGATGAGCCAGTGTGATATGTTCAGGACTGGTGTCTGAATGCATCATGATAATCTCCTTCATTATGCTGCCAGATTAGCAGTATCAAAAATAGCGACGAGTTCTTTTGCATAACCACGGACACGTTGCCAGGGGAGGGTGATTTTTTTCAGTTGCAAAGAAAACTGTAAAAGGCTGTATGCATCATTTATCTGCACAAAGGTATTCAGTGATTCGGTAATTTCGGTCAGCATGACCTGCCACATAAAATCGAGATGATCGACGGCAACGTGAGCATCCGTGAAATAACCATCCAGTGTGCTCAGTTCTTTATCCAGCCTGATAATCAGTTGCTGTATGGTTTGCCGGGCAATAATCTGTTCTTCCAGCTCTGCTACCTCTTCCAGCAGTTTATTTTTACGGCGCCGTACCTGTTCGGCGCGGTAACCGAAAATACCACCGGTGATTATCAGTCCGATAATACCGCCGATCAGGCCGGAGAATGAGAGCTTCACAAACTGGTTATACTCCCGCTTCAGAATTTCAATCTCTTCATTTCTGACCCGTATCTCAGACTGCAGTTCGCGGGTGGCGTCACTGTCCCGGTTTTTTAATAATGTTTTTTGTTTACGTTTGACTTCATAAATCAGAGACGGGATTTCATTACCGGATTCATCTGTTCCGCCGATCAACTCCAGCCGGAAGCGGGAAATGATATTTTTCACCTGCTGTGTTTTTCGCCGTTCTTCCGTAATATCGTCTTTCATGGCAGATAATATTTTTGTCAGTTCTCCGGAAATAACGTTGTCCTGCCTCCTGTAAGTAATATCTTTTAATTTATCCGCTGTTCCATCCTGCAATAAAACTTCAGCCCGGCGGATCACCGGCATTTCATTGATGGCATTCAGTATATAGTTACCGGTTGCCGTAATAGCGGCACCGGCAATTTCAAGATCAATCGCCTGTTGTTTTGTCATAGATTCAACATGCTCCCAGCTCAGAGCATGCTGATGAATATGAACAAATAAACGCTGAATATTATGAGGCTCAAAACCGGTCAGTTCTGTATCTCTGTACCCGATAAAGTCAATAACATCTTCTGTTTCCCGGGGAAGTGTCATTCCGTAATGAATATAACGTTTGATATGAACCAAATCATTATGTGTAAATATCCCCGCAGGCCGGAAAGTATCGTCTTCTTCATTCAGAAGTAACTTTAACGTGGCGGGGGCAATTTCATCCGCTGTAATAATCCGGTCAGCCGGCATGGTTTGTGTGTGCATAAATATCTCCCTGTTATGAGATACGTAATCCGTGGTGAATGGGGCCGAAACAGAATCGGTTTCCGCATTAATTGCTTAAAATGCACAACGGTGACAAGGATAAAAAAGAAGGATGGTTTTAATAATTTTTATCTCACCGTATAATCACAGAGACCCGCGCATTTTGCATATCCGGAGCAAGCAGTGACTCTTTTTTCTGATTTTATTTCTCAGGTCTGTACTGAAATAACGCATAACAAAAATAAGCCCGATGGTATTTATCAGTACGCGGTGACTCTGCCGCCATCACTGGCAGCGGTATTCCCTCCGTCAGCGCTGACCGGCTGGCTGAATGCGCAGACCTGCTGGCCGCAATTTTACTGGCAGCACCGTGACGGCACAGAAACAGCGGCAGTGTGCGGGGAAGTGTGTCGTTTCACGCATATCAGTGACGCTCAGGCACTGCTGGATACCTTACCGGCACAGAGTCAAATCCGGATCTGGGGGCTGAACAGCTGGCAGTTTGATACCCCGTCTCCGGCACAGGGTACCGGCGGCAGTTATCTGTTTGTTCCCCGCGCCGAACTGCGGATATCCGGCAGTGAGACACACTTTCTGGTCAATATTGACAGCCGCCGTCCGGCGGAAGAGACCACAGAATTTCTGCGTTCGCTGGTCTGGCAGACAGAAATTGCGGCATTGAACAGTAAGGTTATCAGTGCGCGGCATCAGCCGGATGAAGCAGGATGGACACAGCTGGTGACGGATGCAGTGACGGCTATCACCGGCGGCGAAATGGAAAAAGTGGTGACGGCCCGTAAAACCGCACTGGAACTCTCCGCACCTGTCGCTCCGGCGGCCTTTATGCAGGCCAGTTGTGACTGCAATCATCACTGTTTTCACTATATGCTTGCCACCGGACCGGATACTGCATTTGTGGCTTCGCCGCCGGAACGCCTCTATTTCAGGGCCGGGGCTCAGTTGTATACCGAAGCGCTGGCGGGGACAGTGGCAAACTATCCGGAAGATGACCGCGCGGAACAAGCGGCGCAATGGCTTCTGGCTGATAAAAAGAATGTGCATGAAAACAGTGTGGTGGTTGATGATATTTGTCAGCGCCTGCAGGGAGCGGTCAGCGCGCTGGATGTGAGTGCGGCGGCAGTGATCCGCCTGCGCAAAGTGCAGCATCTTTACCGTGTTATTTCTGCCACGTTATATGCCCCCCGTGACAGTGATTGTTTACAGCGTCTTCAGCCGACAGCCGCCGTTGCCGGTCTGCCGCGCAGTGCCGCACTGGCCTTTTTGCGGGATAACGAACCGTTTGACCGTGACTGGTATGCGGGCAGCGGCGGTTATTGCAGCCCGTCCCGCAGTGAATTTGCGGTGTCGCTGCGCTGTGCGAAAATCAGCGGCAGCCGGGTGGATTTGTATGCCGGGGCAGGCATTGTCGCCGGTTCGGATCCGCAGGCGGAGTGGTGTGAAATCGAAAATAAAGCCGCGGGTCTGAGAACACTGCTGGAGAGCGACGCTCACTGATTGTGCAATATTCTGCTTGCCGGGGCAGAAACCGTGAAATAATCCACCGGTTTATTGAACTACATTAAGGTATTTCCTGAGTCAATCCGTAGACTACGGAGAACTACAGGTCAGGAAAGGTGAACTATGTCAAACAGTGCATTGAACCGCCGCTGGGCGGAAGTGATTTTGGAGGCGCTGAGCCGTCACGGGCTGCGTCATATCTGTATCGCCCCGGGATCCCGGTCAACACCACTGACACTGGCTGCCGCCGCCGATGACAAATTTATCTGTCACACTCATTTTGATGAGCGCGGACTTGCGCATCTGGCGCTGGGGCTGGCGAAAAGCACCCGGCTGCCGGTGGCGGTGATTGTCACCTCCGGTACGGCGGTGGCAAATCTTTATCCGGCACTGATTGAGGCCGGACTGACCGGCGAACGCCTCGTTTTTCTGACCGCCGACCGCCCGCCGGAACTGATTGACTGCGGCGCAAACCAGGCTATCCGCCAGCCCGGTATTTTTTCTTCTCATCCGTTTGCCGCACTGGCATTGCCGCGTCCGGTCTTTGATATTCCGGCGTCCTGGCTGGTCTCTTCCCTCGATGACATCATGAACCGCCTGCAGCACGGCGCAGCGCATATTAACTGCCCGTTTGCTGAGCCGCTGTATGACGATGACGGACAGACCGGCAAAGAATGGCAGGCACAACTCGGCAACTGGTGGCAGAGTGATAAACCCTGGTTGCAGCAGACCCGCTGCACATCGGTGATCAGCGTGGATGACTGGTTCTTCTGGCGGCAGAAAAAAGGCGTAATTATTGCCGGACGTATGCAGGCCGCCGAAGGTAAACAGTTGCGCCAGTGGGCGGAATGCCTCGGCTGGCCGCTGATCAGTGATGTGTTGTCCCAGACCGGGCAACTGCTGCCGCATGCGGATCTCTGGCTGGCATCCCCGCGTTACCGCGAAGTACTGGCTCAGGCGGATGTGGTGATCCAGTTCGGCTCAAGCCTGACCGGCAAACGGCTTTTACAGTGGCAGGCTGCCTGCACGCCGCCGGAATACTGGATTGTGGATACCATCCCGGGACGGCTGGATCCGGCAAATCACCGGGGCCGCAAATTTGAGTGCAGTGTCAGCGAATGGCTGGATGACCATCCGGCACAAACCCGCTTACCGTGGGCTCCGCAACTGGCGGAATGGACGCGGGCACTGAACACGCATGTTACAGAAACCCTGGGCGATGGCTGGGGCGAAGCGCAGATTGCCTGCCGTCTGCCGGAACTGCTGCCGCCGCAGGGCGTATTGTTTGCCGGTAACAGCCTGATTGTCCGGCTGATTGATGCGTTTGCTCAGCTGCCGTGCGGCTACCCGGTGTACAGCAACCGGGGCGCGAGCGGTATCGACGGCCTGATTTCCACGGCGGCCGGCGTTCAGCGCGGCAGTGCCAAACCGGCACTTGCTGTCGTCGGGGATATCTCCGCGCTGTATGATCTCAACAGCCTGGCACTGCTGCGTTATACCTCCGGGCCGTTTGTTCTGCTGATCGTCAACAACAACGGCGGACAAATATTTTCCATGCTGCCGACTCCGGAGCAGGAGCGTCAGCGTTTTTACTGTATGCCGCAGTCGGTCAGTTTTGCCGGTGCGGCGCAGATGTTCGGCCTCAGCTACAGTGCCCCGCAGGACTGGCCGTCACTGAAAGCCGCCGTCAGCAAAGCCTGGTCACAGCATTCCGCGACCGTGATTGAGGTGGTGACAAACGGCGACGAAGGGGCAAAATACCTTCAGCAGCTGGTCCGTGAGGCCGCACAATGACGGTTCTGGCCGCACAGCGCTGTAATACGGACAGGCCCGGTCCGTGGCTGGTCTGGCTGCACGGTCTGTGGGGAAATAAAGAAGAGTGGCTGACGGCAGCAGCAGAAGCCGGAAATTATCCTTCATTACTGATTGATTTGCCGGGTCACGGCGGCTCACAGTCCGTCCGCGCAAAAAATTTTCCGCATGTCAGTCAGCTGATTGCTGATACCCTGGCCGCGCATCAGACAGACGATTACTGGCTGATTGGCTACTCTCTCGGCGGACGGCTGGCGATGTATCACGCCGCATACGGTGAGCGGGCAGGGTTGCGCGGTCTGATTATTGAAGCCGGCAATCCCGGGCTTGCCACACTCGATGAGCGCAATGCCCGGCTGCTGCATGATAACCGCTGGGCACAACAGTTACGTGAACGTCCGCTGGCATCGGTGCTGTATGACTGGTATCGTCAGGGCGTTTTCGCTGATCTCAATGAGGTTCAGCGGCAGCAGCGGGTAGAGCAGCATCTGCATCATAATGCTTTTGCGATCGCGGATATGCTGTCGGACACCTCCCTCGGGCATCAGCCGCAGCTGGCGGAAAAACTGCATGCCCTGAATCTGCCGCTGCTCTATCTCTGCGGTGAGCGGGACAGCAAATTCCGCGCTATTGCAGAGGCAAACCATTTTCCGTTACGGACTATCCAATATGCCGGGCATAACACCCATCAGGCAAATCCCGCCGCGTTTGCGGAGGCAGTCCGGACATTTTTATCATCACATTCTGTTTAAGGAACTCACCGCTATGATGTATCCGAGCGAAGAAAAGCTCTCTGCCCCGGTTGAATGGATCGACTGCACCGGCGATTATCAGGATATTCTGTTTCATAAATCAAAAGACGGTATCGCCAAAATCACCATTAACCGTCCGCAGGTGCGCAACGCGTTCCGTCCGTTAACAGTGAAAGAGATGATCAGTGCACTGGCGAATGCCCGTTATGATGACGGCATCGGTACCATTATTTTTACCGGACAGGGCGAAAAAGCCTTCTGTGCGGGCGGTGACCAGAAAATCCGCGGTGACTACGGCGGCTACCGTGATGACAGCGGCACACATCATCTGAATGTGCTGGATTTACAGCGTGATATCCGTACCTGCCCGAAGCCGGTGGTGGCGATGGTGGCGGGGTATGCTATCGGCGGCGGCCATGTGCTGCACATGATTTGCGACCTGACCATTGCGGCGGATAATGCGGTATTCGGTCAGACCGGGCCGAAAGTCGGTTCATTTGACGGCGGCTGGGGCGCTTCTTATATGGCGCGGATTGTCGGCCAGAAGAAAGCCCGTGAAATCTGGTTCCTGTGCCGTCAGTACAATGCACAGGAAGCGCTGGATATGGGACTGGTCAATACCGTGGTGCCTTACGCGGATCTGGAAAAAGAAACCGTACGCTGGTGCCGTGAGATGCTGGAAAACAGCCCGATGGCACTGCGCTGCCTGAAAGCGGCTCTCAATGCGGATTGTGACGGTCAGTCCGGTCTGCAGGAGCTGGCGGGTAATGCCACCATGCTGTTCTACATGACCGAAGAAGGTCAGGAAGGGCGTAATGCATTCAACGAAAAACGCTCACCGGATTTCTCTAAATTCAAACGTAACCCGTAATGCGCCACGCCACACTGTACAGTTTCAGCCTGCCGATGGAGGCAGGCGTTATTCTGCGTAATCAGCGTCTGAAAACCCGTGACGGACTGCTGGTCTGTCTGCGGGAAGATGACCGCGAAGGATGGGGGGAAATCTCCCCGCTGCCGGAATTCAGCCGTGAAACCCTCACTGAAGCACAACAGGCGGCGGAAGCGTGGATTGCGGCCTGGTGTCAGGGCAGCAATCCGGCGGAAAGCCCGCTGCCGTCAGTCGCATTCGGGCTGAGCTGCGCACTTGCTGAGCTGGATGATACGCTGCCGCAGACTCTCAATACCCGCAAAGCGCCGCTCTGTACCGGTGACCCGGATGATCTGATCCTTGCGCTCGATGCCATGGAAGGTGAGAAAATCGCCAAAGTGAAAGTCGGGCTGTATGAGGCGGTCAGGGATGGGATGGTGGTGAATCTGCTGCTGGAGGCAGTGCCGGATCTGCGTCTGCGTCTGGATGCCAACCGCAGCTGGACCCGTACCAAAGCGGACGGTTTCGCGAAATATGTGGCACCGGAGCACCGCGCCCGGATTGATTTTCTCGAAGAGCCGTGCAAAACGCCGGAAGAATCCCTGTGTTATGCGCAGGACGCCGGTATTGCTATCGCCTGGGATGAATCTGTCCGTGAACCGGGATTTACGGTAACAGCACAGCCCGGTGTGGCAGCGATTGTGATCAAACCCATGCTGACGGGCAGTATCGCCCGCTGCCGTGAACTGATCACAGCGGCGCACCGTGAAGGGTTGCAGGCGGTGATCAGCTCCTCGGTGGAGAGCAGTTTCGGCCTGACACAACTGGCCCGTCTTGCCGGATGGCTGACGCCGGATACCCTGCCGGGGCTGGATACACTTTCCCTGATGCAGTCACAGCTGGTGCGTCCGTGGCCGGGCAGCACACTGACACTGATAACTGCAGATCAATTAACTCAGACAGGACAATGGTAATGACGGCAGCACAATGGCCGTGGGTTGCGCATGCTCAGCAGGCACCGGACAAAACCGCGCTGCGCTGTGCGGACTCATCGCTGACATGGACAGAACTGGCGGCCCTCGCGGATGCCCGCGCCGCCGGGTATTATCAGCAGGGATTGCGGGAAAGTAACTGCGTGGTGCTGCGCGGCAAAAACAGCACAGAACTGGTGATCGATTTTCTGGCGCTGCTGCGCTGCGGGGCAGTGATTCTGACACTCAATCCCGCACTGCCGCGCGGGTTACAGACAGAACTGGTCGCGTCACTCGATGCGGATTATGTGTGTGACCGCAGCGACGGTACAATCGTGCTGCCGCTGAAAACTCTGGATCCGTCCGTGACCGGCACAGCGCCGCCGGACGTGATCCCGCATCCGAAACGGCTGGCAACACTGATCCTGACCTCCGGATCCACCGGGTTACCGAAAGCCATTGCCCATCGTCCGGTCGCGCATCTGGCTGCGGCGCAGGGCGTGGTTTCACTGCTTAACTATCAGGCGGGTGACAGCTGGCTGTTATCGCTGCCGCTGTGTCATGTTTCCGGCCAGGGGATTCTCTGGCGCTGGCTGCTGCAGGGCGGGGAAATGGTTCTCAGGGCGGAAGGGGAAACGCTGGCGGAATCGCTGCGCGGATGTACTCATGCCTCGCTGGTGCCGACGCAGCTCTGGCGTCTGCTGCAGTCACCGGACACGCTGCCGCCGCTGCGGGATGTTCTGCTCGGTGGTGCGGCTATCCCTGTTGCGCTGACGGAAGCAGCGGAAGCCCGCGGGATCCGCTGCTGGTGCGGTTACGGTATGACTGAATTTGCCTCAACTGTCTGTGCCAAACGGGCGGACGGTAAACCGGGTGTCGGACATCCGCTGTCCGGCAAAGATATCCGCCTGGATGAGCAACAGCAAATTCTGGTCAAAGGTGACAGCTTTGCTGCCGGTGTCTGGCTGAATGGTGCACTGCATACACTGCCGTCCCATGACGGCTGGTATCCGACCCGCGACAAAGGCCATATGCAGGACGGTGAGCTGGTGATCGACGGGCGGCTGGATAATCTTTTCTGCTGCGGCGGCGAGAATGTGCAGCCGGAAGTGACAGAAAAGCAGCTGATGTACTATCCGCTGATCACGGAGTGTCTGGTGGTACCGGTCAGCAGCGATGAGTTTGGTGCTGTACCGGTGTATCTGATCCGTGATTATGATGACTGGACAGACGAACAGCGGCAGCATTTCAGTGACTGGTGCCAGGCGGAACTGCCGGCCTTTATGCGTCCGGCGGCCTGCTATGCATTACCGGAAGCGGATGCGGGCAGCGGTATCAAACGCACCCGCGCACCGCTGATCCGGATGGCGCAGGATCGTTTTCATACCAACTGAGTGCATATAAAAAAACCGCTGCGGTCAGTGAACGCAGCGGTTTTGCCATGCTATCACACGGTTATTTTTTCAGTTTCGCGATTGCGGCTTCCACACCGGCACCGTATTCCGGATGCACCTGTTTAAACAGTGCTATCTGGCGGGCTTGTGTTTCTTCGGCTGCCTGCACCAGTTCACCGGCGATACGGGCAAACATACGCTGATGCTCTGCGTCGCTGAGTAATTCATACAGCGCACGCGGCTGGCTGAAGTAATCGGTATCTTCGCGGTGGTTCCAGTGGTCGGCGGCACCGTCCACAGACAGCGGCGGCTCGCTGAAATCCGGCTGTTCCTGAAAGAGACCGGCACTGTTCGGCTCATACGTTTCCGCATTACCGCTGTTGCCGTCAATACGCATTGCGCCGTCACGGTGATAGTTGTGGAACGGGCAGCGCGGTTTATTGACCGGGATCTGATGGTGATTGACCCCTAAACGGTAGCGGTGAGCATCGCCGTAGGAGAACAGACGGCCCTGCAACATTTTATCCGGTGAGAAACCAATGCCGGGAACCACGTTGGCCGGGCTGAATGCCGCCTGTTCCACATCGGAGAAATAGTTTTCAGGGTTACGGTTCAGCTCGAAATAACCGACATCCATCAGCGGATAATCCGCATGCGGCCATACTTTGGTCAGGTCAAACGGGTTATACGGTACTTTTGCCGCATCGGTTTCCGGCATTACCTGAATTTGCAGGTTCCAGCGCGGATAATCGCCTTTCTCGATCGCATTGAACAGATCACGCTGTGAGCTTTCACGATCTTTCCCGATTAACTGCTCTGCTTCATCATCCATCAGGTTGGCAATACCCTGCTGGCAGCGGAAATGGAATTTCACCCAGAAACGCTCATTATTGCCGTTGATAAAACTGTAAGTATGGCTGCCGAAGCCGTGCATATGGCGGAAGCTCTGCGGCAGACCACGGTCACTGACATCGATGGTCAGCTGGTGGAGGGATTCAGGCAGATGAGAGAAGAAATCCCACTTATAAGCCATATTGCGCAGGTTGGTGCGCGGGTCACGTTTTACCACATGGTTCAGATCCGGGAATTTCAGCGGGTCACGCAGGTAGAACACCGGCGTGTTGTTACCGACCATGTCCCAGTTACCTTCCTCGGTATAAAATTTCAGGGCAAAGCCGCGGATGTCGCGTTCTGCATCTGCCGCGCCGCGCTCACCGGCCACGGTGGAGAAGCGGGCAAACATATCGGTTTTTTTACCGACCTGAGAGAAAATTTTTGCGCGGGTAAAACGGGTAATATCATGGGTTACTGTAAATGTACCGAACGCACCGGAGCCTTTGGCGTGCATACGGCGCTCAGGGATCACTTCGCGGTCAAAATGCGCCAGTTTTTCCAGAAACCACACATCCTGTAACAGCATCGGGCCGCGTTTTCCGGCAGTCATGACATTGTTGTTATCAACGACGGGTGCGCCCGCAGCCGTTGTTAATCCTTTCTTTTTCATCACATATCTCCAGTCGGTAAAGGAAAAAAGACACTGATTGCAGAAATTGGCGCGATGTGCAAAATCAGCATGGTAAGTCATAAATTGCACTGAGCATTGTTGTTTTTATCTGTATTTATAACTTGGTATAAAATATAGCACTGTCATAAAAAGAATGTGTCGATTTGATGAATTGGTGTGACCTATTGATGGCGGATATAGATAACTTTACATAAAAATCAGAATATTAACTTTCAAACGGTGACAGTTTCGGGGAAAATGCCCGAAACCCTGTCTGAATTTATGTGGTGGCAAAAATGAAAAAATATAAAGCAGCTGTGGCTGCAACACTGATGCTTGCGGCAGGTGCTGCAAACGCAATCTCTATGGATGTTGAAGCCGGTAAGAAATTTACTGATATCAATGTGGGCTTAGGTGACCCGTACTCCGGTCTGTCATTTGACGGTAACTGGGCGCGCAGTGATCACCAGGGGCAGTTAGGCGGCGCGCGTGCCAAATTTGCTTTCCCGCTGGGCCCGGTTTCCGCGAGTGTCGGCGGTAAAGCGGTTTACATCGATCCTGAAGTGGGTAAGAAAGGCATGGCCGTGGCTCCGGGTGTCGGTGTGGCATGGAGCATTCTGCCGTCAGTACGTGTTTACGGTGAGTTTTACGGTGCGCCGTCAGGCCTGACTTCCGGTAATGACTCTTATAAAGAAGCGGATGTCGGTGCAAACTGGACAGTATTTGCCCCGCTGAATGTCAAAGCCGGTTACCGTAAGATTGAAGTTGAATCCAACAGCGGCCATGAAAACCGTATTGCGGATGGCGCTTATCTGGGCGCGGGTCTGAGTTTCTGATCCCCGTTTTGCAGACAAAAAAAACCCGTTCACTGAACGGGTTTTTTTATACAGAAATCGTGTCATCAGGCGTGACGTTCACCGATTGGTAAAATTGTCCGGCCATACTGTTCATTCAGAACTTCAGCCATTGCCAGATAAAATGCAGTCGCACCACATAAAATACCTTCATAACCGGCAAATTTCAGTAATGCGGCATTACCGGTAGCATTACCGATAACGAGCAGGGCAAATAAAATCACCAGTAAAAAGAAAACCGCGCGCAGGGTCAGGTTTGCTTTCAGTGTGGCAATAAACATAAAGAACGAGAAAATACCCCACAATGCCAGATAGACAGCCAGGAATTCATGACTGGTTGCTTCACCGAATCCCATTGACGGCATCAGCAGTATGCCGACCAGACTTATCCAGAAAAAGCCATACGACGTAAAGGCAGTCGCACCGAACGTATTTCCTTTCTTAAATTCAAAAATACCCGCGATGACCTGCGCAATACCACCGTAGAAAATCCCCATGCTCAGAATAACAGAAGCCATCGGGAAGAATCCGGCGTTGTGGACATTCAGCAGGATAGTCGTCATACCAAATCCCAGTAAGCCCAGCGGGCCTGGATTCGCAATACGGTCAGAGCTCATAGAACCTCAATCAGATAAATAAAGGAGAGACACACTATTCAAAGGCGCGGATGATAAGGGGAAATGTACAGAAATACAACTATAAAAAACTGATTTTTGCAGGGTAAATGTTAAATATTAATATATTGTAAAACAAGATGTCTTGTTTACGACAGATTTGTTTAAAAATATGGCAGATTGGGTGTGTTTACCCGCTGTTCAGAATAACCTGTTTTTTTGACCGGTAATAAGTGTATTCAAATTATGATTAGGCGTAATTACGCTGAAATATTTTATTATCTTATTTAAATAGGGAAATGAAAAATAATAGTATGGCTCAGTTGATTTATTACTGTTATTAATAAAAGAATGATTAACTAAAGTATCATAACTACGTATTAAACGAGTGGTATATATCGGTTAATACTTACATACGTATATTGTGTAAATACCTTTATTTCCACACAAATAGTAAAGGAATAATGTGAATCACTGCCTGTTGAGGGAGTATTGAGATTTTATATGATTATAATAATCCATAAATGAGTATGGCGAAGTGATTTAATATATTTTATTTGCCGGGAAAAAAGTACGTTATTTATGCGGGTAAAAATTTATAAATTTATGTATTTTAATAGCGAAAAAGCACATATCGCATGATATAGTATTAACCAATAAACAACCGAAAAGTAACAATTCGTAGCAACGATAACACAAAGTTAGCATAACCATTTGATACTAGTCACTTTTTGCTGTTTTCAAAAAAATATTCTCCGGAATAATATGTTTTTCTTTGAACATTAAATGTAATGTGACGATAATAAATCACAGGGAATTTTTAGATAATTCTTACCGGGGTGTCAGTCAACAGCAATGCCCTGATGTCTTAAGTAAAGACGGAAAGGCAGTAGTTATATTAAAATAAATAGGCACAGATATGATTTCAGAACGAGTTAGCGACGCATATGTTTATGGCGAAATCTGCCAGGCAATCGGCAGAGCCGCTGTCCTTTTATGCAAAAGTGGCGAGCCGGTTACTAAAGAAGCCATTCAGGTGATGCTGGAAATATATTGGGAACAGCAGAATGATGACTTTATGAATGTCATCTATGAAAAAGCCATCAATGCACTGGACTGATTGTTATCAGCCATTATTCTGAATAAAGGAGAACTCAGCCGCATATTCCCTCCCTTTTTGTGGTTGCGGTTCTCTTTTGTTATTCCGTCTTTTCCTTACCCGCCATATCCGCCGCCGTATTTGTCAGCGCGGCTACGCACCGGCACCTGAAATAAATGCATTATGGCAGCAGCATGGCAGTTCTCTGACATGGGGGCGGCTGATGCTTTTTTGTCTGGTGGTGACTGCGGGAATATTGTGGGTTTAAAACCTGTCAGAACAGAGAGAATAAAATAACCACCGGTAATGACATCGGCCAGGTGAGGGCTATCAGCAGGCAACTGAGCAGGCGGAAAAACGGGTTCGGATCTTTTGTCAGGAAAAAAGTCAGAATGAATGAAAGAAGACCACCTGTTGCGTAGATAGTCAGTAAAATCTGTGCAGAGGACATAACGGTTACATTAGTTAAACTGATGCGGGTAGTGTACCTCACCCCGCGTGATAAATCATGGCGGATCTGCTGCCGGCACCGGAATTTTTATGATTTTCCGTGCCGGCAGCGGTGTTTTACAGCCCGGCTGATAAGAAAATGCTCCCGTAAGGGAGCAAAAATAAAGAAAAATAACGAAGAAATGCACGATTATCTGTTCTGATAATAATGATTAATGACAAAATTACTACACGGTTATTCCTGTCTTTATGCTGAATGCCGGCCCGGATCACATTTTCAGTCGTCGTAATCAGATATAGCAGACAAAAAAATTGCCGGTCAGCTGACCGGCAAAAATATATTAAGAGCAATGTATACAATCCGGTATATAACAGATTATATAGCGCTATGTTAGCGGAAACAGGTCTGCGGTGAAAGCTTTTTTTCACAGGAGTGTGTCACAGAGCAAAGTTTGGCCCGGAATCAGAGCCCGCCTGAGGTAAGCAGTGAGCGGCAGGCTGACGGCCAGCCCCGGTGTTGCTGTATATTTCCGGTAATGAAAAAAGGTATATTATTTTGTAATAACCGACGTTTTTATTTCACGGTTTAATTTTTTATCTGAATTTTATTATTATCATTTCTGTTTTTCTCTGTGAGATCTTTAAATTATCCAATTCCTTGAAAATAACGATTAGTTAAGAGGGTTGTTTTAATATTGATTTAATCATGTGTTTTAATATCAGAAAATAAAACAGAATAGGGCGCTAAATTGAAAGTATCAGTTAATGAATGCGCATATAAAATAAAAAAATTATAACGCTATGAAAACAAAGATGTTATGTGTGTTTTTATGGATTTCATTGAGTTAATAGTTCGGATTAATCGCTGTATTAATGCGAAAAAGTAACGCTGATAAATAGAACAAAAAAAAGAAATAAAAAAATATACAGGGAAATATTTCTTATGGTAAAGTCGGGCTGATTCTTAATAAGAGGTGTCTTTTTTTTAAACAATCACTGTCAGATATGACAACACGGATATTACCTGTCATTCGTTAAGGGGCTTATTCGCCGCAAATCAGCACAGCAATATAAGAGGTATAACTTTGACCGATATAATTAATACATTAAACGGACTGCTCTGGAACCACCTGCTCATCTATTTATTACTGGGTATCGGACTGTACTTCACATTTCGTACCGGATTTATCCAATTCCGTCACTTCGGACACATGTTCAGCGTGCTAAAGCACAGTAAGAAATCGGATAAATCCGGCATCTCGCCGTTCCAGGCGCTCTGTACAAGCCTGGCCGCGCGGGTCGGTACCGGAAACCTGACCGGGGTGGCTATCGCCCTGACTGCAGGTGGCCCCGGTGCTATCTTCTGGATGTGGGTGGTCGCCCTGATCGGGATGGCAACATCCTTTATCGAAAGCACACTCGCACAGCTCTATAAAACACGGGACGACCAGGGAAATTATCGAGGCGGACCGGCGTATTATATGGAACGCGGTCTGAAAGCCCGCTGGATGGGCGTACTGTTCTCTGTCTTCCTGATCATCGCGTTCGGGCTGGTCTTTAACGCGGTTCAGGCTAACTCGATTGCCCAGGCGTCCAAAATGGCCTTTGGTGCGGATGCCGGTTATGTCGGTGCCCTGCTGGTGGTTATCTGCGGCGTGATTATTTTCGGCGGTCTGCGCTCGATTGCCCGTGTGGCGGAGCTGGTGGTACCGGTGATGGCGGTTGCGTATCTTATCCTCGCTTTCTGGGTGATGGGGCATTACGCCGAGCGTCTGCCGGATGTCTTTATGCTGATAATCAAAAGTGCCTTTGGTTTACAGGAAGCCGTGTCCGGTGCTGTTGGTTACGGCGTGGCGCAGGCGATGATTAACGGCGTGCAGCGCGGTCTGTTCTCGAATGAGGCCGGTATGGGCTCCGCACCGAATGCAGCCGCTTCTGCAGCACCGTTCCCGCCGCATCCGGTTTCTCAGGGGTATGTACAGATGCTGGGGGTCTTTATGGACACGCTGGTTATCTGCAGTGCCACCGCGATGATTATTCTCTCCTCCGGTGTGCTGGATAATCCGCCGGGCGATATCAACGGTATCGAGATCACACAGCTGGCGCTGAGCTCGGTTGTCGGCAGCTGGGGATCCACCTTTGTGGCGGTAGCTATCTTCTTCTTCGCCTTTACCTCCATTATTGCCAATTACGCTTATGCGGAGAGCAATATGGTGTTTCTCGAGCATAAACATACCAAAGGGCTGTTTGTGCTGCGTCTGGCTGCGCTGGGAATGGTGATGTTCGGGGCGCTGTCAGAAATGCCGCTGGTCTGGAAAATGGCGGATTTCTCGATGGGGCTGATGGCGGTGACTAACCTGATTGCTATTCTGTTGTTATCCGGCGTTGCATTTAAGCTGGCGAAAGATTATAACCAACAGCGCAAAACGGGGAAATTACCGCAGTTTGATATCAACCTTTATCCTGAAATCCGTAAACAGGTCGAAGACGGCATCTGGGAAGAAGTACCGGAACCGCTGGTCGAACAAAAGGTTAACTGATGATGACACCCGCGTTTGCGGGTGTTTTTCTGTATGGGAGAGAATAATGGACAATCCCCGGCTGAAACGGGCGAGGATAACCCGGCGTGATGTGCTTTGAACGCGAGTGCATCACCACAGAATAGCGTTCTGTGGTAACTATCCATTAAATAATGAGATTTACCATGAAACAAAAGCATTGGTCCGTTTGTGAACGGCTGCATGAAACCGTCACAAACCCGAATATTCATATTAAAGGTACGCACAGTTATTACAGCGATTGCTGGGATAATGGCTTTGAAGCCTCTGTTGTCCGTTATTTACAGGGCGATGAAATCAGCCGCGACTGGCAGCTCAGCTGGAAAGTGGATGAGCTGTATATCGGAGATTATGTCTGTATCGGAGCAGAAGCCGTGATCCTGATGGGCGGCAATCATACACACCGCCATGACTGGTTCAGCCTCTATCCGTTTCCGGATATGATTGATGAGGCTTATACCGGTAAAGGGGATACCCGGATTGGTGACGGTGTCTGGATAGGCATGCGGGCCATGATTATGCCGGGTGTGACTATCGGGGAGGGCGCAGTGATTGCCGCGAACAGTGTGGTTGTCCGCGATGTACCACCCTATGCTATCGTTGGCGGTAATCCGGCGGCCTTTATCCGCAGCCGGTTTGATGAAAATACCATCCGCGAATTGCTGGCGCTGTCTCTTTATGACTGGCCGCAGGCGAAGTTTGATGCCCTGAAACCGCTGATTTGTTCGGCAGATCTTGCCGGGCTGAAAGCAGCGTCAGAACAGTATGACAGAACAGAAAAACTCACTCAGTCATAACTGACTTATTGAATACCCGCTGCGGCGGGTATTTTTTATCGTGTGTTTTCAGCCGCCTGTTGTTCCCGCTGGCGGGCGCGCTGCAATGCCGGGCGCTTTTCCAGCTCGCCGGTGTAATGCACCAAATCCTCTGACAATACAAAGCCCAGCATCATTGCCCAGCGTGAGATATGAAATAAGAAGATATCTGCCACAGAAAAATCATCATTGCACAGCCATGTTTTTCCGCTGATCTCCTGCTCAATCACCTTAATTGCCCGCAGAAAATCTGCTTTTGCCGGTTCAATTGCCCCCGGCTGCCGCATAGCTTCCGGCAGAACTACGGCGTGTCTCAGTATGATCCAGAGCGGACCTTCCAGCTCCGAAATAATATAGGCAAGCCACTGATTTACGATGGCCTGTTTTTTCGGATCCTGCGGGTAAAAGCGGCCATTGCCGTAAGTTTGTGCCAGATAAATGCAGATAGCGGAGGATTCAAAAATAACCAGCCCGTTATCAGACAGTGCCGGGACTTTCTGGTTTTTTCCGGGGACCTGCTTTTCAGCGGACATCACATCGGTAAAGTGACACTGATAATCAAGACCCAGCTCTTCTGCCATCCAGGTGGCACGGATGGAGCGCGACTTCGGGTAGGTGTAAATATCCATTTTATTCTCCGTGTGAATAAAAAGCTGAAAAACATCATGATGATTCGCTTTCAGAGCATAGCACTGCCGCAGTGAAGTCGTCATAATACACGGCCATGATATTATGTCCGTTGTGAATAATGCGGTCGTGATATTTCCCGGGAAAGGGGCTGTACCGGCATCGTGCCGGATAACATTGTACAGGACAAAGAAAGATGTGGCGTAGTGTGTGTCTGGTGTGTGCGCTGGTACTGACAGGATGCAGTAATCAGAGCCAGTATATTGATCGCGGTGAGTATATTGTTGATCAGCGAAGTATCAAAGAGCCGTGGCTATCCAAACCGAATAATTATCTGGTTTTCCATTATACCGCACTGAATGATGAGGCATCGCTGCGTGTGCTGACTGCCGGTGGAGTGAGTGTTCAGTATCTGGTGCCGACAATCCCTGCGGTGCGTGACGGTAAACCGGTGGTATTGCAGCTGGTGCCGGAGGGCAATGAAGCCTGGCATGCGGGGAAAAGTCACTGGCGCGGGGAAAGCAGCCTGAATAAAAGCTCGATCGGCGTGGAAATTGTCAATCCCGGCACAGTGAAAATGTCTGTCGGGCAGCGCTGGGTGCCGTATCAGACTGCACAGATAGACCTGATTGTAAAACTGGCACAGGATGTGATAGCGCGGCATAACATTGCCTCGCAGAATGTGGTGGGGCACAGTGATATCGCGCCGCAGCGCAAACTGGATCCGGGCCCGATGTTCCCGTGGGAATATCTGGCAAAACGCGGGGTCGGTGCCTGGCCGGATGCTCCCGATGTAAAACGTTTTCTCGGCAACCGGCATCCGTCGGATAAAATCAGTGTCGGTGAATTACAGCAGGCACTGAAAAAATACGGTTATGAGATCCCGCTGACCGGTAAGGCGGACGGAAAAACCCGCAATGTGATTAAAGCGTTCCAGATGCATTTCCGCTCTCACAAGGTGAACGGGGAAGCGGATGCGGAAACCCTGGCACTGGTGAAAGCATTGCTGAAGAAATATAACTGACAAGTATCAGCGGCAGGAATAAAAAAGCCCGGTTAAATAACCGGGCTTTTGTGTTTACGCGGCCGCATCCGGCTGCGGTTTTGCCGGTCTCATGTTGCCGGCAACAAACGAGATGATAAAGGCAATCACGCCCGGCAGTAACCAGCCGATCCCTTCCTTAAAAAGCGGCATCCGGTGTAACACTGCCAGCACATTTTCATTGAGCAGACCGATGTTATTCAGGGTGTCGAACGCACTCATCACCACCAGCACCGCGACAGTAAAGCCGTAGGTAAAGCGCGGGTTACGCATTTTACGGCGGGCAAACTGCAGGAACACCAGTGCAACAGTGGTCGGGTAGATCAGCAGCAGCACCGGAATGGTGACGCGCAGCAGCGTATCAAGGCCGAAGGTGGAGACAATGGTGGTCAGCAGTGTGGATACCACCACCCAGAAACGGTAATCCAGGCGCGGGTTGAATGTCGCGAAGAAATCCGCACAGGCACTGGTCACGCCGACAAAGGTGGTCATACTGGCGAGCAGTACAATACTGCACATCAGCCAGGTACCGAGCGCGCCGTAAAGGGCATCGACATAGCGGGAGAAAATCTGTCCGCCGTTGGTGGCTGTCTGTGAAACAGCATCACTGGTCGCACCCAGGTAGAACAGACAGATGTAGAGTGCAGCCAGCAGGCCGACTGCAATCAGCCCGGCTTTGATAGTGATAATCACCACGTCCTGCGGTGAGGTAATCCCGCGAGAGGCCAGCGCACGGGCAACAATACCGCCGAATGCCATTGCGGACAGCACATCCATGGTCTGATAACCATCGACAATACCGGAGAAGAACGCAAAATCCACATACTGATTGATCGGTTCATTAATCGGGGAGAGCGGGGTGCGCACCACGGCGATCCCCACGGCAACCAGCAGGAACAGCAGAGCCGGGGTCATAAACTTACCGATGGCACTGATCATCGTTCCCTGTTTAAGCATAAAAAACATAGAAACGAAGTTAAATACAAAGGCAAAAATCAGATGGCTGGCGGTGCTTTTCTCAACGAAACCGAGCGGCAGAAAACCCAGCTCATACGCGGTGTTGGTGACACGCGGCATGGCGAATGTTGAGCCGAGGATCAGATAGAGCGCCACCCAGAATGTCACAGAAACCCAGCGCGGCAGATCGACAGAAAGCCGCTCACCACGGCCTTTGACCGCAACAGTAATCAGGGTGAGAAATGGCAGAACGACGCCGGTGACGATAAATCCGAGAGAGGCACTGAACCAGTCAGTTCCCGAGTGATAACCCGCCATCGGCGGAAAAATTATGTTGCCCGCACCCAGGAAAAGCGCAAAAACCATCATCCCGAGAACGAGCATGTCTTTTGTTGAAAACATAAAACAACCTGTACATGTTAAAATTAAATACTGTGATTTAGTTATTTTTTAAATGAAACCGTTAAAATAGTAACAAAATACAGGTTGATTAAAAGACTCAGAAGAGTAAACGGAACAAATTCACTAATCAGGGGAATTTGAAAAAATATAATCCCGGTCACACAAACTTTTCTATGGCTGCTGCCACACCATCCTCATCATTTGAGGTTGTCACATATCCGGATTTTTGCTTAATGTGGTCGGCGGCATTGCCCATTGCGACACCCACCCCGGCGTACTCCAGCATGGAAATATCATTGTTCTGATCGCCGATACACATGACTTTATCCGGTGTCAGCCCCAGTTTTTCGGTGATTAGTGCAACAGCCTGTCCCTTCGTGGCGTTTTTGGCAGAGATCTCCACAAAATGCGGCGCTGTCCGCAGAATATTGTAGCTGTCAAAGGAGACCTGCGGGATATACCCGGCGGCTTCATTCAGACGCAGCGGGTTATCAATCATCATAAATTTGCTGAACTGCATTTCGCTGTCCATTTCTGCCAGCGGACGATAGTGCAGCTGTGTTTGTGTCAGGTAAGCATCCATCAGGGTGTAGTGGCTGATATCACGGTTTGTGGTGAACATTTCGCCGTTGCTCAGTACATGAAAATGCACGTTAATATCCCGGGCCAGCGCCTCAAAATAGCGGTAATCCTCAAAATCCATCAGCGTTTCAATCACCGGCTCGCCGGTTTCGGCATCATGGATCACCGCACCGTTGTTACTGATGCAGTAATGATTCTCTTTATCCAGCCCCAGTTCACGGAGGTAGGGCAGAATGCCGTTAAACGGGCGGCCGGACGTCAGGATAACATGCAGACCTTTCTCTTTTGCGCGGGTGACAGCAGCACTGACAGCGGGGGTAATCTGATGGTGAGAGTTAAGCAGGGTGCCATCGAGGTCAATGGCGATAAGTTTTACGGACATGCAGGCTCCTGAAAACAGCGGCAACAAAATAACAGACAGTTAAAATGTTATGCCGCCATTTCGGGGGGATGTCAATAAAACCGCCCGTTGCGCGATAAGATTGCCGTTATTCATCAAAAACAGCCGGATACACCGTATGTTGTACTGCGGCAGGGATTTGTCCTGCCAATCTGAATGCTGAATAAGATAGTTAAAATCATATGACTAAATATAGTTTTGTTATTAATTGTTTAAGTTGCCTTAGTTACAGTCATGACTGAAATGCCACGGCTCTTTGATATCCAGAGTGATATCCGGGTTCTGGCGGTAGTCGTAAGGGGTGATGTTATATTCTTTGCGGAACATATAGGTGAAATGAGATTGCGACCCGAAACCGAAATCAAGGGCGATATCAAAGATAGTCTGTTCACTCCGGCGCAGGGCGTTAACCGCACCGGCCAGACGGCGCTGACGGATGTATTTGCCGAGCGAAATCCCGGTAACTTCTTTGAAGATCTTCTGCATATGCCAGAGCGAGTACCCGGAATAGGCAGCCAGTTCTTCGAGGTGGATAACACGACCTGTGTGGTTTTCTATCCATTTACTAAGTGCGCACACAAGTGCGACATGATTATCTTGCGGCATTGATGATTTCGGCTCAGTTTCAGGGTTTTCCAAGTATACAAGTTTATTTCATTATGACAAAACAGGGTGTTATCTGTTTATGCGCTTCCTGCTGATGAAATGAATTTTTTTGTGAAACAGCACACTCATTCCGCTAAAGTATGTGACGAGACCGGAATGTAACGAAATCTTGTTAACGGGTATAATTCAGATGAAAATAGGCGAAACATGAAAAAAATCATAATTATCCTGCTGCTGATTGTTGCCGGTGTATTTTTTTATATTGCGGCGCTCGATAAGTACTGTGATCAGCGTGAGGATTTTATGCTGGGAATCTGTGAAATTACGAAATTTTTTCCGTAAGATAAGGGCTGAGTTTTGCCTTTTCCCTCTGATTATCTTGTTGCTAACGGTATTCAAGGCAGCAAAATGATGTTTTAATAACGGGCTTAAACTTTTCAGGATGCAGTAATGCACGACGCAGAATAATAATATAGCCGTTACAGAGGATCTAATGTCAGAAGTACAGCAGGAGCAGACGCTCAAGCGCGGATTAAAAAACAGACACATACAGCTTATCGCATTGGGTGGTGCTGTGGGTACGGGGCTGTTTCTGGGAACAGCCACAACGATTCAGATGGCGGGGCCTTCTGTCCTGCTCGGTTATGCAGTCGCCGGGTTTATCGCGTTTCTGATCATGCGCCAGCTTGGTGAGATGGTGGCAGAAGAGCCGGTTGCCGGGTCATTCAGCCATTTTGCCCATAAATACTGGTGCGGTTTTGCCGGCTTTTTATCCGGCTGGAACTACTGGGCGATGTTCGTTCTGGTGGGCATGGCGGAACTGACGGCGGTCGGCGAGTATATTAAATTCTGGTGGGATGTCCCGACCTGGATCTCTGCGGCAGTTTTCTTTGTGCTGATAAACCTGGTAAACCTGGTGAACGTCAAGGTTTACGGGGAAACTGAATTCTGGTTTGCCATGATCAAAGTGGTGGCCATTCTCGGCATGATTGCCTTTGGTGCTTATCTGCTGATCAGCGGTAACGGCGGCCCGCAGGCGTCTGTCAGTAACCTCTGGGAGTTCGGCGGATTTATGCCGCACGGCTGGGGCGGACTGATTTTCGCAATGGCGATCATTATGTTCTCTTTCGGCGGCCTCGAACTGGTCGGTCTGGCGGCAGCGGAAGCGGAAAATCCGCGTTACAGTATTCCGAAAGCTATCAATCAGGTGGTTTACCGTATCCTGATTTTCTATATCGGTTCCATTACCGTTATTCTTTCTCTCTATCCGTGGACAAAAATTGTCGAGAACGTCAGTCCGTTTGTGCTGATCTTCCGTGAAATCGGCCATGCCTTTGGTGCTGCGGATTCTGTGCAGGGCAATATCAACCTGTGGATTGCTCATGTGCTGAACGTGGTGGTACTGACTGCCGCTCTCTCTGTTTACAACAGTGGTGTTTACAGCAACAGCCGCATGCTCTACAGCCTGGCACGTCAGGGTAATGCGCCGGCATTCCTGAAACGCATCAGTCCGCGTGGTGTACCGGTGAACTCGATTATTCTGTCCGGTCTGGTCACCTCAGTGGGGATCCTGATCAACTATCTGCTGCCGAAAGAGGCATTCTCGCTGCTGATGTCTCTGGTGGTCACCACCCTGGTGATTAACTGGATTATGATCTGTATCTCCAACCTGAAATTCCGTCAGGCGAAGATGAAAGAGGGTGTGGAGCCATTCTTTAAGGCACTGTGGTATCCGTGGGGCAACTATATCTGCCTTGCGTTCCTGGCCTTTATCCTGGTGCTGATTGCCCTGATGGATGGCTTGCGGATTTCAGTGATCCTGCTGCCGTTCTGGATTGGCTTCCTGTGGCTGACATACCGTTATTATGAACGCCGTCGTGCTGCGAAAGCATAATGACAGGCAATAAAAAACCGGGGAAATCCCCGGTTTTTTTATGTTCAAAATACTTAAAACTGCCAGCGGGCCCACATAAACAGGACGTTACCGTTATTGTAAGTGCCCGGAATATAAGTGGCCTGAATCGCCAGGCGGTTATATTCCACCGACGCCAGCGGCAGTGGTACCGGGATCGGGATATAGTGATAGTCATCCCGCGCCGTCACACCAATGGTAAAGCCGATACCGGCTTTGAAACCGTCCTGTCCCTGCGGCATCCACATCTTCTGGAACCCGTAACCGACAATCGGCTCCCATTTATTGTGTGAATCCTTAAATGCCATGGCGTACAGGCTGTGCCAGTCATTATCCTCATCATAGTAGGATTTTCCGAACCCGGCGCCCCACGGCTTTTCATTGTATTTATCGGTTTTTTCTTTGTCGTAGGTCAGGCGGTTATGCCACGTCCAGAACGGGACATATAAATCATACTGGTCTGATTGCCAGACGTTGGTGACGTTGCGTTTAAACGTTCCCCACAGTCCTTCTGAAGCTGCCGTATCATTTGTGACGCTGTCACTTTTTAATGTGTCCTGTTCCTGTGCTGCTGCGGGCTGTGCGGCCATCAGCAGAGAGGTGAGCGTCAGGGCGCTGATTGTGCTTAAAGAAAGCTTCATGAATGACTCCTGGTGTGACAATAATCATTTATCCTAAAACGATTATTTTGCTCATAACAAATGATGCTAATTAATAGATAACAATTATAGTAACATAGATTTTATATTATTTTTATACTGCTAATCCGGCTTAAATCTAAACAAAATATCAACGGCTACCGGAACCAGGCAGATTCTTAGTCCGGAAATAATGAAGTAAGGCAGCTTATCGTTCTTGCAGGAAAGGAACAAAGTTGTAATTTTTTTATATGTTTAAACACAAGCGGTTATCAATTTTTCGTATAAATTTACCGGAACATGTTATTAATATTTCTAAATATGTGCACCAGATCTTCCCGCTGAAAAAATCGCTTGATTTCCGACCTGTCCTATGTGATAACTCAAATGGGTAAACGAGGTACGCTTCTGTTTTTTAAGCAGTAACGACTAGTTTGTATACGCCGGTTATCGGCAAATTTGTAGGATAGGAATTTTATCAATGGCTAAACTTAAAGGCACCGTTAAGTGGTTTAACGAATCAAAAGGTTTTGGTTTCATCACTCCAGCTGATGGCAGCAAAGACGTGTTCGTACACTTCTCTGCAATCATGACCGATGGTTTCAAAACACTTGCTGAAGGCCAACAAGTTGAATTTGAAGTGCAGGATGGTCCTAAAGGCCCTGCTGCTGCCAACGTCACTAAAGCATAATTATCTCCGGCAATAAGATTGCCCCTGATAGTTGGTTTTACCAGCGTGGTCAACGCGACAGCCTGATAGCCGTTTTAACGACGAGTGTATATCACTGACGCAAATTCAGACCCTGTGCCCTTGCGGGCATGGGGTTTTTTATTGCCTGTTCTGCGGTGGTTTCCTGTCACCGGATGCGTATAATTCACTATACAGAGTGGTACAGCAAAACAGGAGATATCAGGTGAGAATCAACGCATTAACCATTGCAGGAACAGATCCGAGCGGCGGCGCGGGTATTCAGGCAGATTTAAAAACCTTTTCTGCACTGGGCGTTTACGGCACCACGGTAATGACAGCGCTGGTGGCACAAAATACCTGTGGCGTAAATTCTGTTCATTCTGTTCCGCCGGAATTTGTCGCGGCACAACTGGATGCGGTACTGACGGATGTCAGAATTGACAGTGCCAAGATTGGTATGTTGTCTGACGGCGGCGTGATCCGCACCGTGGCTGAAAAACTGCGTCAGTATCCTGTGCCGTACGTGGTACTGGATACAGTCATGCTGGCGAAAAGCGGCGATCCGCTGCTGAAAGCCGAAGCGGTTGATTTACTGATCTCTGAATTATTACCTCACGTTTCGGTTATTACCCCCAATCTTCCCGAAGCGGCGGCATTACTGAAAACCGCTGTCGCCACAGATGAAAAAATGATGCAGCAGCAGGGCGAGGCGCTGATGGCCGCCGGGGCAAACGCCGTATTGCTGAAGGGCGGACATCTGGATAACGCCGAAAGCCCTGACTGGCTGTTTCTGCCGGAAGGCCGTCACCGCTTTACCTCAACCCGTATTCCGACCAAGAACAGCCACGGCACCGGCTGTACATTATCTGCGGCAATGGCGGCACTGCGGCCGCAGTGTGCGGACTGGGCGGAAACCACGGAGGCGGCAAAACAGTATCTGCACGGGGCGCTGGCGGCGGCAGACAGCCTCGAAGTGGGTCACGGACATGGTCCGGTTCACCATTTTTATCAGTGGTGGTGATATCGCACGATAATTGGTGTATATTGCGCGCTTTTCAGGGGGGAAGATATGGAAACGGGTTCATCTGTGCGTCTTAATAAATACATCAGCGAAAGCGGCATCTGCTCCCGCCGGGATGCGGACCGCTATATTGAGCAGGGATTGGTCCTGATCAACGGCAAACGTGCGGCTATCGGCTCACAGGTAATGCCGGGTGATGTGGTTAAAGTCAACGGACAACTGATTGAGGCGCGGGAGCAGGATGATCTGGTGCTGATTGCCCTCAATAAACCGGTGGGTATCGTCAGCACCACCGATGAAGGCGAGAAAGATAATATTGTCGATTTCGTCAATCACAGCACCCGTATCTTCCCTATCGGCCGCCTGGATAAAGATTCACAGGGATTGATTTTCCTGACTAACCACGGCGATCTGGTAAATAAAATTCTGCGTGCCGGTAACGATCACCAGAAAGAGTATGTGGTAACGGTAAATAAACCGATCACCGATGATTTTATCCGTGGTATGGGTGCAGGTGTGCCGATCCTCGGTACCGTGACCAAAAAATGTAAAGTGAAGCAGGAAGCGCCGTTTGTTTTCCGCATCACGCTGATTCAGGGGCTGAACCGTCAGATCCGCCGTATGTGTGAGCATTTCGGTTATGAAGTGACGAAACTCGAGCGTGTCCGCATCATGAATATCAGCCTGACCGGGATCCCGGTGGGGGAATGGCGTGATTTAACAGATGACGAGCTGGTCGAACTCTTTGATGCGATTGAAAAATCTTCATCTGAAGATAAAAAAGTCAAAAAGCCGGCGGCAAAACCGCAGAAGCGTGATAACAAAATTAAAGTTGCTCCGCCGGTTTATCCGGGCTCAGACAAACAGCAGAAGAAGAAAGAGAGCAGCAGCGATAGCAACCGCCAGCGCTTTGCCCAGGCAGGGCGGAAAAAGAAGAAACGCTGATTATCTGTCTGCTGAAAAGTAATCTGCAGTACAGGTAATAATGCGGATAACGGGCAGGCGGACGAAAAGCATGCGCGTCATGGATGACGCGCCTGAGCTTACAGGGATGTATTTACAGCGGCTTTTCGTTTTGCCCGTTATCAGCAGCTCCCCGGAACAAACAGGGAGCACAAAAAAATCAGGCCGGTTATCCGGCCTGTTCTGCATTATTTAAGCAATCGTCACTTTCTTATCGAGATACACATCCTGCACTGCATTAATCAGCGCCACCCCGTCTTTCATCGATTTCTTAAAGGCTTTACGGCCGAGGATCAGCCCCATACCACCGGCACGTTTGTTGATCACCGCAGTACGGACTGCATCCGCCAGGTCATTATTACCGGATGCACCGCCGGAGTTAATCAGCCCCGCACGGCCCATATAGCAGTTCGCCAGCTGATAACGGACCAGGTCAATCGGGTTATCCGTGGTCAGTGTGCTGTAAACGCGCTCATCAGTATGACTGAAGCCGATAGCTTTAAAGCCGCCGTTGTTTTCCGCCATTTTCTGTTTGACGATATCCGCACCGATAGTGGCCGCAAGATGGTTTGCCTGGCCGGTTAAATCCGCGCTGGCATGATAATCCACCCCGTCTTTTTTGAAGGCCGGGTTGCGCAGATAAGCCCACAGCACGGTCACCATGCCCAGTTCATGGGCGCGTTCAAAGGCCGCAGAGATTTCTTCTATCTGACGGCGGGATTCCGGTGAGCCGAAATAAATCGTCGCGCCGACAGCCACAGCGCCCATTTCAAAAGCCTGTTCAACACTGGCGTACAGTGTCTGATCATACTGCGCAGGCAGGCTCAGGGTTTCATTGTGGTTGATTTTGACAAGGAACGGGATGCGGTGTGCATAGCGGCGGGCAACGGAAGCCAGTACACCGTAGGTAGAGGCAACACAGTTACAGCCTGCCTCGATAGCCAGCTCGACAATATTTTTCGGATCAAAATAGAGCGGGTTAGCTGCAAAAGAGGCCGCCGCAGAGTGTTCAACACCCTGATCCACCGGCAGAATGGAAAGATAACCGGTTCCCGCCAGACGGCCGTGATTAAACAGTGACTGCATGGAGCGCAGCACGGTATTCGGCCGGTTATTATCAATCATCACGCGGGTGACAAAGTCATCGCCCGGCAGATAAAGATTGTCTTTGGGAATGGTGGTGCAGGTGTGTTCAAGAAGAGATGATGCATCATTGCCTAACAACTTAACGATATCAGTCATGGTATGTAAACTCCGATTCCTGTAGCGTGTTATAAAATTGTCACGGATTGTCGTGGATTGTGTTTAAGATAACAACCCGCAGTGTGGCGGTAACCGGCACTGGATCGCTTCAGGCAGCACGGAAAAGGTGAATTGCTGACCAGTCAGCGGTTCGCCGTCGAGATTAAACACCATCTCATGTGCCGCGCTGATGGTGATCCGTGTGCTGCGCTTCATGATGACGCCTTCCGCCTCGCCCTCATTAAAGAGGCTGTTCCAGAGTGAGCGCGGCCAGTTGCGTTCCGGCAGAATACTCAGGTTGAGCAGACCGTCATTGATCCGCGCATCCGGGCACAGTTTATGCCCTCCGCCCGCCTGGCAGCCGTTGCCGACACCAATCACCAGTGCATCGTCCTGCCAGTGGAAATCATCACAGCTGATAGTACAGTGGTCCGCTTTCAGCAAATCGCTGCGTGTCAGGCCGTGGAGGAAATACGCGGCACCGCCGAAGGTGCTTTTCAGGGCTTCCGGGGTATCTGTAGTGATTTTCGGGCCGAATCCGCCCGTAGCCATATTGATAAAATGATGAGATTCATTGATACAGCCTATATCAATGGCGACCGCGCTGCCTTTGGCGGCCAGAAGCAGGGCTTTGGTTTTATCCGCCGGTATTCCGGCTGCGGTGGCAAAATCATTAGCGGTGCCGAGCGGCAGAATACCGAGAACCGGGCGCTTTTCAGCCGGATATGCCATCAGAGCACTGCATACGGCATTAATCGTGCCGTCGCCCCCGGCGGCAATCACGGTTGCTGCTTTCAGCTGACGGGCTTCGCGGACAAAGCGCGGAATATCTTCCGGCTCCCACGTCACCCGTACCTGAATGTCCTCACCGCTTTCCCGCAGGTGCCGGACGGCCTGACGAATACCGTCATCACCGGCGCGTTTTCCGTTAAGAACCACTATATGCGTTTCCGCCATATCAGACTCCGTGTTCAGATTACGTCTTTTAAAGATAACAAACACGGGCGGTTTATGCCGGGAAAAATGGGCGGAAAAAAAAGAGAAGGGCACAAAAAGAAAAGGTTGGCTCAAGGGAGATTGAGCCAACCAAGGAGGTGGTTCCTGGTATTACATGTTGCGTTTTAGTTCTTCATTTTCCTGTCCGATACTACGAAATAACTAACGTGATTGTTGTGATCGGATTCGAAAATTCAGAATTTTACCCGTTGGTGGCCGCAGCGTCGGTAAATTCCGGCATATGCGGATTACGGGTGCTGGTGCCCGGTAAGTTACGGATCAGCAATGCAAATTCCAGGTTTACATCATCCGGTACCGGCAGGTAGACAATATGACCGTTACCCGGCGCGACTTCGGTGGCTTCCCCTTTGCGGTTATTCATGGCATCAAGGGTAAAGCTGATATTGCCGTTAGGCGTCATCAGTTCCAGGCTGTCGCCGACGGAGAATTTGTTTTTCACATCCACTTCAGCCAGGCCGTTCACGCGGTTGCCGGTAAACTCACCGACAAACTGCTGGGAATCAGAAACGGAATAACCGTACTCATACGTCTGATAAGAGTCATGGGTATGACGGCGCAGGAACCCTTCGGTATAACCGCGGTGTGCCAGTCCTTCCAGCGTGGTCAGCAGTGACGGGTCAAACGGTTTTCCGGCAACAGCATCATCAATGGCACGGCGGTAAACCTGTGCGGTACGGGCGCAGTAATAGAAGGATTTGGTACGGCCTTCGATTTTCAGGGAGTGAACACCCATCTGTGTCAGTTTTTCGACGTGCTCGATAGCCCGCAGATCTTTGGAGTTCATAATATAAGTACCGTGTTCATCTTCGAACGCGGTCATATATTCGCCCGGACGCTGTGCTTCCTCAATCAGGAACACTTTGTCTGTCGGGGCACCGGCACCGAGGGTCGGCTCAATGTTTTTCACCGGAATCGGCTCCTGCTTGTGGACGATATTACCGACCACATCCTCTTTGCCTTCCTCGACTTTATATTCCCAGCGGCAGGCATTGGTGCAGGTACCCTGGTTCGGGTCACGTTTGTTGATATAACCGGAGAGCAGGCAGCGGCCGGAGTAGGCCATGCACAGTGCACCGTGAACAAACACTTCCAGCTCAATTTCCGGTACATTTTTGCGGATATCGGCGATTTCTTCGAGTGACAGTTCACGGGAGAGGATCACACGGGTCAGCCCCATCTGATGCCAGAATTTGACGGTTGCCCAGTTCACGGCATTGGCCTGAACGGATAAATGAATATCCATCTGCGGGAAATGCTCGCGCACCATCATGATCAGACCGGGGTCAGACATAATCAGTGCGTCCGGGCCCATGGCAATCACCGGCTCCAGGTCACGGATAAAGGTTTTCAGTTTGGCGTTATGCGGGGCGATATTAACCACGACATAGAATTTCTTGCCCAGTTCGTGGGCTTCCTGAATGCCTTTGGCGAGGTTTTCGTGGTTAAATTCGTTGTTACGGACACGCAGACTGTAACGTGGCTGTCCGGCATAGACCGCATCCGCACCATAGGCGAACGCATAGCGCATATTCTTCAGCGAGCCCGCCGGAGAGAGTAATTCGGGTGTAAACATAATGTATTCCGATCTGAGTTCAAGTCAGAACCTACCCCGGAGGGGGAGGTGTAATCAAGGCGTTGGATTCTAGCGCGTCATCCGCCCGGTATCAAATGAATTACTGAAAATGGCATGAATATCGGATAACGATTTGATATAGTTTCGTTAAATTCAGTGGTGCGGCGGATAATTCCTGCCGCGCTATCATTTACTATAGCCTGTTACAGCGTGGATACATGGAAAAACGTCATATTGCAGTCTGGATCGGTCTGGCTCTTAACCTGATTTTCCTGGGGATTATCTCCTATATTCCGTCGGCACTTGAGCCGTACCGGGATGAACTGGATTATCAGATGCAGCAACTGATTGAAGTCTTACCGTACGTGAAAATTCTGATGACCGGCGGGATGGCCGCACAGCTGGCCAGTCTGGCATTTTTGCGTAACCAGCCGAAACTGGGCCTGGTTCTCGCCATGATCGGCGGTATTATTTTTATTCCGCTGGGCTTTATCTTTATCGTCGGTTACCTCTACGACTACAACCGCGTGGTCTACCGTTCACTGAAAACAGTACCGAAACTGGCACAACTGCCGTTTGAGGTTCTGCTGAAATTCAATAAACAGCGCCAGATCAGCATGGCGGTGCTGTACGGAATACTCGGCGTGGCACTGCTGGTGTTCGGGATGGATATCGGCGGCATTATGGTCGCGGTGGCGATTGTGCTGGTGATTAACGCACGGCGTATCCAGTATTATCCGATGCTGGCGATTGCCGGTGATAACCTGCTGTTTACCCCGGGGCAGTACGCGGTCTGCTATGAAGCGCCGCTGAGTGCTTTCACTGTGATAACAGACAACCGTGCTGCGCTGAAACTGCATATCAGAACAGCAGAGCTGGATCGGACATTCCGTATTGCAAAAGCGGATTTATTACAGGATGAGCAAAATACGCTTGATAAAATCCTGGCACGGCTGAAGCGTCCGTCCGTTATTCAGTAATCAGAGAAACAACAAACGGCGGATATTCCGCCGTTTTTTATCAGATAATGGTGGCGGCAATAATCTCTGCCGGTCCGCCTTCCCAGCGGTAGCCCAGCCCGTAGACGGAATGAATAAAATCGCGGTCGCCGTCTAACTGCCCGAGCTTGCGGCGCAGATTTTTGATATGGCTGTCAATCGTGCGGTCAGTGACCACGCGGTAATCATCATACAGATTATCCAGCAACTGATTGCGTGACAGCACGGTGCCCGGCTGTGACACCATGGTGCGCAGCAGGCGGAATTCAACCTGAGTGAGATCCAGGCTTTGTGTCCCGAAACGCACCTGATAATTCACCTCGTCAATAGTCAGAGTGTCACACTTATCCTCTGACGTATCGTTACTGCGCTGACAGCGGCGCAGAATGGTTTTGATCCGCGCCACCACCTCACGCGGGCTGTAAGGCTTGCAGACATAATCATCCGCACCGATTTCCAGCCCCAGCAGGCGGTCAATCTCTTCGGTTTTGGCCGTGACCATCATGATGGGTACATCACTGAACTGACGGATTTCACGGCAGAGTGTCAGGCCGTCTTTCTCCGGCAGCATAAGATCCAGCAAAATCAGATCCGGCTTATTTTCCTGCACCCAGGCTGTCACTTCGCCACCGCGTGCCAGCCAGTGCGTGCGGTAATGGGCGGCGTGCAGGTAATCTGTCAGTAACTGAGCCAGTTTCGGCTCATCTTCCACAATAAGAATCAGTTCAGCATTTTGTTCCATGCAGTCAACTCCTGTCAGTCAGGGCGGGGCAGGATCAGAGTGATGGTCACGCCGCCGAGCGGGGACGCGGATGCACTTATCTGCCCGTGATGCGCTTCCGCGATTTTATCACAAATCGCAAGGCCGAGTCCGGATCCGCCGCTGGCCCGGTTGCGGGAGGATTCGCTGCGGTAGAAACGCTCAAAAATCTGTGAAAATTGCTCTTCAGTCAGCCCCGGTGCACTGTCTGACCAGTCGATACGGATCTGTGTTTCATCCTGCTGCCCGCGTACCACAATCTGTCCGCCGCTGTCGGTGTAACGCAGGCTGTTTTCCAGCAGATTATGGAACAGCTGGCCGAGCCGCGCATCATCCCCGAAGATCATCAGAGTATCCGGCAGCTCCGTTGTGACAGAGAGACCTTTTTCCTGCAACCGGTGGCGGAATACGCCGATAGACCGGCTGATCACATCGGTCAGATTGCATAGCTCTTTGCGGTAAGAGAGTGAGCCGCGATCGGATAGTGACAGCTGATGCAGGTCGCTGACCAGTTTTGTCAGCGTCTGCACTTCCGCCAGCAGAGACGCCAGGGTTTCCGGTGTCGGCTGGCGGATCCCGTCCTGAAGGGCTTCCAGTTCACCCTGTAACACCGCCAGCGGAGTACGCAGCTCGTGTGAGACATCCGCCATGTAGTCGCGGCGCATCAGTTCATTTTTCTCCAGCGCGGAAGCGAGCTGATTAAAGTCATTGGCCAGCTGCGCGATTTCATCTTTGCCGTGAACCGGCACGCGGCTGCTGAAATTACCCGCCGCCAGCTGATGTGTGCCTTCCGCCAGCCGTTTGACCGGACGCAGGAAGCCGCGCGTCAGCAGCCAGGTGACCACGAGAGTCACCAGCAGCACCAGTGCCGAGACTATCCAGCTGGTACGCGCCTGCTGATGTGAAAAGCTCTGGTCGGCGGCACGGTTGATATTGTCATCCGCCGGCATCACCACCCAGCCGACGATATTATCATTGTATTTTACCGGTTTGCGGTAGAGTTCGCCGGGGGGGACCGGGCCGTGCCCGAACAGGCGGCGGTCATCCTCATCCAGCAGCCAGAAACGCATTTTCCAGCCGCGCTCCATATGCTCCATATGGCGGTCGGTATCCAGCGCCCGCAGTGCCTGCATAAAACCGCGCTGATTATTGCGCAGAAAATACCAGCTGCCGTAATCGGCATATTGTTCAGCGACAACATCGGCGATCATCTCCGTACGGTCTTCGGCGGAGCGCTGAAGATAGCCGAGAAAGCCCTGCTCAAAACTGAAACGGATAGCCAGATGCATGGTCAGCACTACCAGCATACAGGTGGCAAAAATGGCGAGAAACAGTTTGTGACCTATTCCGGTTTTCATGCATTTCCCTCCGTACTGATAACGGATTGCCCGGCGGATTCTCCGGTTTTTTTGCGGCGCAGCCGGTCAAAGAACAGGTAAATCACCGGCGTGGTATAGAGTGTCAGGATCTGACTGACCAGCAACCCGCCGACCACGGTTATCCCGAGCGGCTGGCGCAGCTCCGCACCGTCTCCGCTGCCGAGTGCCAGCGGCAGCGCACCGAACAGGGCGGCCAGCGTGGTCATCAGGATCGGACGGAAGCGCAGCAGACAGGCCTGGAAAATCGCATCCCGCGCACTCTGCCCGCCGCGCTGGGCGGTAATGGCAAAGTCCACCATAATAATGGCGTTCTTCTTCACAATCCCGATCAGCAGCATAATCCCTATCAGGGCGATCAGACTGAACGGCGTATCAAAGAAGCGCAGCGCCAGCAATGCGCCGACTCCTGCTGAGGGCAGGGTGGATAAGATAGTCAGCGGATGAATAAAGCTCTCATACAGCATGCCGAGCACCAGATACACCGTGATAATGGCGGCGATAATCAGCAGCACCTGAGATTGCAGGGTCTCCTGGAACAGCTGCGCGGTTCCGGCAAAGGTACCGCGCACCCCGGACGGCACACCCAGCTCCACCATGGTGCGTTCGACCGCCGCCACTGCGTCTGACAGAGAATAGCCTTCCGCCACGTTAAAGCCGATCGTCGAGGCCGCTGACAATCCCTGATGGTTAACACTCAGCGGCGCATTCGCCGGACGCCATTGTGCGAAATACGCCAGCGGAACCGGTTGTCCCTCTTTATTGATGACAAACATTTTATCCAGCGCGCTGACATCCTGCGTATACTGCGGCGCGACTTCCATCACCACTTTATACTGGTTCAGCGGCTCATAAATGGTGGAGATCTGCCGCTGACCGAAGGCGTTATTCAGCAGGTTATTGGCATCATTGACACTGATCCCGAGCTGCGCCATCACATCACGGTCATAGGTCAGCGCCATCTCCGCGCCTTTATCTTCTTTATCCGAGTTTACATCAGTCAGCTGCGGCAGTTCGCCGAGTGCTTTGCGGATTTTCGGCTCCCATTCGCGCAGCAGGGATAAATCGTCCGCCAGCAGGGAGTACTGATAACTGGAGTTAGACTCTCGGCCGCCCGCGCGCACATCCTGCACCGGGATCAGAAACAGATTGGCGCCCGGTTCATCCGCGAGGGTGACACGCAGCCGGTTGATCACATCCTGGGCGCTGTCTGTCCGTTCATCCAATGGATTGAGCGAGATAAACATAAATCCGCTGTTCACCCGTCCGCCACCGGTAAAGCCGGTGACACTGGCGACATCTTTATCACTGTGAATGCGCTGCATAAAGGTGCGCATTTTCTGCTCCATCGACTGGAACGAAATGCTCTGGTCAGCGCGGACAAAGCCCAGCAGCCGCCCGGTATCCTGATCCGGGAAAAAGGTTTTCGGCACAGAAATATAAAGCCAGACCGCGAGAGCAATGGTGCCGGTGAAAATCAGCAGCACCCAGCGGCTGTGTGCCAGCACCACGGTCAGGCTGCGCCCGTACCATTGCTGGATGCGGAACAGGATCCGGCCTGCGCCGCGTTTGCGCTCCCGCGCCGGTGCCGCGCGGTTTTTCAGCAGATGAGCACAAAGCATCGGGGTGAGTGTCAGCGAGATCACCAGTGAGATAGCAATGGCGGTGGTCAGGGTGATGGCAAATTCACGGAACAGCCGCCCGACGAGGCCATCCATCAGCAGCAGCGGAATAAACACCGCCACCAGGGAGATACTCATGGAAAGCACGGTAAACCCGACTTCGCTGACCCCTTTGAGCGCTGCTTCTTTCGGTTTCAGGCCGTTTTCAATATGGCGGGCGATATTCTCCAGCACCACAATTGCGTCATCCACCACAAAGCCGGTGGCAACGGTCAGGGCCATCAGTGACAGGTTATTGAGGCTGAACCCGCACAGATACATGGCACTGAAGGTACCGATAAGAGAAACCGGCACGGCCAGCGCCGGGATAATAGTGGCGCGTCCGGAACGCAGAAACAGGAATACCACCAGGATCACCAGCCCCACCGCAATGGTCAGTGCGCGTTCCACTTCGGTCAGTGAGGCGCGGATGGTGGGTGTGCGATCCTGGGCGACCTGCAAATCCACACTGGCGGGAATGGTATCCTGCAGCACAGGTAACTGCTCGCGGATACGGGCCACGGTGGCGATAATATTGGCACCGGCTTCACGGCGGATCACCAGCAGGATAGCGGGCTTGCCGTTGCTCATCCCGGCGGCGCGGACGTTTTGTACCGAGTCTTTCACTGTTGCGACATCTGCCAGCCGTACCGCCGCGCCGTCATTGTAATGCACAATCAGCGGACGATAATCCTCAGCCGTTTTCAGTTCACTGTTGCTGTCAATCTGCCAGCGGCGTTCATTGTCAGACACCGAGCCCTGCGGACGCAGCACGTTGGCGTCAGCAATGGCTTTGCGTACACTGTCGAGGGAAACCCCCTGGTTAAACAGCTGTGACGGGTTAAGCTCCACCCGTACGGCTGGCAGCGAGCCGCCGCCGACTGAAACCTCACTCACGCCCTCAATCTGTGACAGGCGCTGTGCCAGCCGGGTGGAGGCGATATCATAGAGTTTGCCGGTATCGAGGGTGTCCGATGTCAGCGTCAGGATCATAATCGGCGCATCGGACGGGTTGGATTTATAGTAACGCGGCCGCGACGGCATCCCGGACGGCAGCAGGTTCTGCGCGGCATTGAGTGCCGCCTGTACATCGCGGGCGGCGCCGTTGATGTCGCGGTTGAGCTCAAATTCCAGGGTAATACTGGTGCTGCCGAGGGAACTGGAGGATGTCATTTCCGACACCCCGGCTATCTGCCCGAGCGAGCGCTCCAGCGGCGTGGCGACAGACGATGCCATGGTTTCCGGCGAGGCACCCGGCAGTGATGCCGAGATATTAATCACCGGATAATCCACCTGCGGCAGCGGCGCCACCGGCAGGAACAGGAAACTGATCGCCCCGCACAGGGTGATGGCGAGGCTTATCAGCGTCGTGGCCACCGGGCGGGCGATAAACAGGGCGAACAGCCTCATGATGAGGCTCCCGTGTTGTCACTTTCCGGGGTAAACCGGGCGTTATCGCGCCAGTGAGACAGGCGGTCAAACAGCAGGTAAATCACCGGTGTGGTAAAGAGGGTCAGGATCTGGCTCATAATCAGCCCGCCGACCATACAGACCCCCAGCGGCTGACGCAGCTCGGCACCGACCCCGGTACTGAGCATCAGCGGTACTGCACCGAACAGCGCGGCCATGGTGGTCATCAGGATCGGGCGGAAACGCAGAAGACATGCCTGATAAATCGCATCATACGGTGACAGCCCCTGTTCGCGCTCTGCCGCAAGGGCGAAGTCAATCATCATAATGGCGTTTTTCTTCACAATCCCGATCAGCAGAATAATACCGATAATCGCGATCACATCCAGCTCATTACCCGCCATAATCAGTGCCAGCAGGGCACCGACCCCGGCGGTGGGCAGGGTGGAGAGGATAGTAATCGGGTGAATAAAACTCTCATACAGAATGCCGAGCACAATATACATTGCCACGACAGCGGCAAGGATCAGCCACAGGGTGTTGGACAGGGCATTTTCAAAGGCGAGGGTCGCCCCCTGGAATTGTGTGGTGATATCTTTCGGCAGGCCGATACGCTGCTCCGCTGATTTCACCGCATTCACAGCCGCTTCCAGTGAACCGCCCGCCGGGATATTAAAGGAGAAGGTGGCGGACGGGAACTGAGCCAGATGATTGATCGCCAGCGGCCCGAAGCGCTGCGAGACAGTGGCAAAGGCTGACAACGGCACGGAGTTGCCGTCTTTATTGGTCAGGCGGATGCTGCTGAGGGCATCTGCGCCCGGTGTCAGCGCGGTGTTATTTTCCAGCACCACGCGGTACTGACTGGCCTGGGTATAAATCGTGGAGATCAGCCGCTGACCGAACGCATTGTACAGCGCGTTATCAATATTGGTCATGGTCAGCCCCAGCCGTGACGCGGTGTCACGGTCAATATCGATATAGGCAACCAGTCCTTTGTTCTGCCAGTCATTGCCGGTGTCAGTCAGGGCATCACTGCTCTCTAATTCTGTCATCAGACGCGGCACCCACAGATCCAGCTCCTCCAGGGAATTCGCCTGTAAGGTAAACTGATACTGCGTGCGGGAGGTCTGGGTATCGATAGTCAGATCCTGAGACGGCTGGAGATACAGTTTCACGCCGGGCAGGGAATCAGCTTTCTCCTGTAACCGCGTGATGATAGCTTCCGCGCGGTCAGCCCGCTCAGACAGCGGTTTCAGGGTGATTTGCAGACGTCCGGTGTTCAGTGTGGCATTGCTGCCGTCGATACCGGCAAAGGCGGCGATATTGGCAACCGCGGGATCATCCGCCAGCAGACGGCTGACCGCCTGCTGTTTCTCACTCATAGCCTGAAATGACACAGACTGCGGCGCTTCCAGCGTGCCCTGAATAAGTCCGTTATCCTGGATCGGGAAAAAGCCTTTCGGAATAAACAGATAGAGCATGACGGTGATCGCCATGGTACTGAACGCAACCCCGAGTGTCAGCCACTGATGGCGCAGCACCCATGTCAGCCAGCGGCCGTAACCGGCAATCACCCGCTCAAAAAAGCGTTCAGTGGCGCGGTTAAAGCGGTTATGACGGTGAGCAGATTCCGGTTTCAGGAACCGGGCGCACATCATCGGTGTCAGTGTCAGTGACACAATACCGGAAATCAGGATCGCCACCGCAAGGGTGATGGCAAACTCACGGAACAGGCGGCCGACAATATCCCCCATAAATAACAGAGGGATTAACACGGCAATCAGCGAGAAGGTCAGAGAGATAATGGTAAAGCCAATCTCACCGGCGCCTTTCAGGGCAGCGGTCAGAGGTTTGTCGCCTTTTTCCAGATAGCGGGCGATGTTTTCCACCACCACAATCGCATCATCCACCACAAACCCGGTGGCGATAGTCAGCGCCATCAGTGTCAGGTTATTGACGGAAAAGCCGCAGAAATACATCACCGCGAACGTACCGACCAGCGAGAGCGGCACCGCCACGCCGGGGATCAGGGTCGCAGCCATATTGCGCAGGAACAGGTACATCACCATGATAACCAGCGCGATCGCTAAAAACAGTTCAAACTGCACATCTTTGACTGAGGCGCGGATAGCATCTGTCCGGTCAGTCAGAACCGTTACGGTGACGGATTCCGGCAGGGTTTCCACCAGTTCCGGGATCAGGGCGCGGATGGTGTCGGTGGTGGAAATCACGTTTGCGCCGGGCTGGCGCTGCACATTAATGACAATGGCCTGTTTATCATTAACCCAGGCACCCAGCTGAGTGTTTTCCGGGCCTTCCTGTACGGTTGCCACATCCCGCAGGCGGATCGGGGCATTGTTTTTGTAGCTGACAATCAGGTTCTGATAATCTTCCGCCGATTTCATCTGGTCGTTAGCGGACAGTGTCACCGAACGCGCCGGGCCGTCGAGGCTCCCTTTGGCAGAGTTGACGTTGGCGTTGTTAATTGCGGTGCGGATAGTTTCGCTGTCCAGCCCGTAAGCGGCAACTGCATTGGCATTTAACTGCACCCGCACAGCAGGGCGCTGGCCGCCCGCGAGTGTCACCAGCCCGACGCCTTCCACCTGGGAAATTTTCTGGGCGATGCGGTTCTCCACCATATCCTGTAACCGCGTCATCGGCATGGCATCGGAAGTAACGGCAAGAGTCAGTACCGGCGGATCCGCCGGGTTCACTTTGCTGTAAATCGGCGGATAAGGCAGATCATTCGGCAGCAGATTGGTTGCCGCGTTGATGGATGCCTGCACTTCCTGCACCGCCACATCGAGCGGCAGGGAGAGCTGGAACATCAGGGTAATAACAGAGGCACCGCCCGAGCTTTGCGACGACATCTGTTTCAGTCCGGACATCTGCCCGAACTGGCGCTCCAGCGGCGCGGTCACGGCGGAGGTCATCACATCCGGACTGGCGCCGGGATAAAGTGTGACCACGCGGATAGTCGGGTAATCCACTTCCGGCAGCGATGAAACCGGCAGCATGCGGTAGCCGACAATCCCCGCCAGCAGGATCGCCAGCATAAACAGGCTGGTGGCAACCGGACGCAGAATAAACAGGCGGGACGGGCCGCCGGCACGGGTTTCAGGATTGTTTCCGGACATCAGGCCTTATCTCCGGCTGCGGCTTTTTTCTCACCGGACACCACTTCCACCTGCGCGCCGTCAGTCAGACGGTCGATTCCGTCTGTCACCAGGGTATCACCGGCGCTGACGCCGCTTTTGATCACCACGCGTTCCGGGGTCTGTAATTCCACATCCACAATTTGTTTACGGACTTTATTCTCTGCTTCCAGCAGCCAGACATAATTGCCTTCGGTGCCCATCTGCAGTGCGGCATTCGGGATCACCACCGCATTCTCCAGCTGGCCAACCTGCAACAAGACATTGACAAACTGGTTCGGGAACAGCAGGTCATCATCATTGGTAAACCGTGCTTTGGCTTTTACTGTGCCGGTGGCGGCATCTATCTGGTTATCCAGTGTCAGCAGTTTGCCCTGAGCCAGGCGGATGCTGTTATCTTTGCTCAGCGCGGTGACCGTGAGTTCCGGCATAGTGCGCTGCGCCATGCGGATCAGCGGAATATCATTTTCCGGAACGGTAAACAGCACATAGGCAGGGGCTGTCTGGTTGATCACCACCAGCGGCATGGCAGTTCCGGCGGTAATAAAGTTGCCGGTATCCACCTGACGCAGACCCATTTTTCCGCTGATAGGTGCGGTGATGCGGCTGTAGGTCAGTTGCAGTTTCGCGCTGTCGATAGCGGCCTGATCCACCTTAATACCGGCTTCCGCCGATTTGACAGTTGCCTGCTGGGTATCCAGCTCCTGTTGCGAAATGACATTGGTGGCCGCGAGTTTCTGATAGCGGCTCAGATCACGGCGGGCATTGGCGAGCGTGGCCTGATCTTTGGCGAGCTGTCCCTGAGCCTGGGCCAGTTGGATCTCAAACGGACGCGGGTCGATAGTGAACAGCAAATCACCGGCATTCACTTTCTGACCTTCCTCAAAATGGATTTGCATCAGCTGGCCTTCCACGCGGCTGGTCACCGTCACCGAATTGGCCGCCTGCACGGTACCGAGAGCTGACAAGGTACGGGGAATAGTTTCAGAAACAGCTTTTGCCACCTGTACCGGTGCCAGCGGCGGGCGGCCGGGACGGTTGCTGTTTTTGCCTGCGGAAGCCCCCGGTTTTCCGGCAGCAGGCGGGGTGGCCGGTGCCGCAGAGTTAAAGTAATGATAGGTGCCGTAACCGGCTGCGCCCAGAAGGAGAACGGCAATCGTAATGCCTGTGCGTTTCTTTCTCTTTTGTACATTATTCATTATGGGATTACTCATCATTCCTTTTTACCCGGTACTGCCGGGGTACGCGTAAGGGCACAAAACAGCCTGAAATATGATGGGGATAGTGTACCGGTAAATCTGATCGTAAAAATGGAAGAATTGTGAAAATAACGTTGATACAGGTAAATATACGTGGTTTCAGCGGAGTCTGCCTTTATGTCAGACACTTTATCATCCCTTAAGGAAATATTACCGGTGCGGTTTACTCAGTTTATGATGTGCAGTAATATTACGCATTCTTAACAAACTGATAATACACACTATAATGATGAAAAACAGACTTATTCTTGTCTCTGCACTGCTGCTGTCCGGCTGTTCTTCTGTCTGGGTGGAAGTCCCGGGCGGCTCTGAATACACACGGGCAGAGGCAAATGCCTTCTGTGAACCGGAATCTCACAAGCTTTATCCGGTCAAAAATGAAGTTGCCCAGCGCAGTGTGATGCGCGATGTGGAGAAACGCTGCAAAAAGGACGATGACTGCGGTAACAGCAAAACTTACAAAGAGCAGACACCGGTAACGGAAAGTTATGTGATGGATGTGAATGAAGACAGCCGCAACCGCTATTTCTACAGCTGCATGAAAACAAAAGGCTGGGATCGGGAAGACCGCTGGATGTGGGAATAAACAGGGATTTCAGGGCAGATATTGCACTGCCCTGACCAGATATCACTGCTTATTTCTGTGATTTTTGTGCAAATTCCTGTTTGGCTTTCGCTAACTGCGCCTGAAATGCCGGGTCGGAATGTAATGTCGCAACAGCGGCTGAACCGACAATCCGCGCGGCATCCACATCACTCTGCCAGTGATAGCCGCAAATCACACGGCTCTGTCCGAGCTGATAACCCCGTTCCAGAATCGCATCCTGATTTGCCGGGTTCACTTCCGCCAGCACCAGTGCGGTTGCCCAGCCGATAGACGTATGACCTGACGGGTAAGATCCGTTGGTGGAGAGTTTTTTCTGATCTTTGGTATTACAGGTTTCTGTGCCGTAAAACGCAAACGGCCGGATGCGCATGTAATGTTCTTTGGCGGAGCGGGTGGCAAGATCACCGGCATCCTCAATCATATTGGTCAGCAGTTTATACAGCTCCGGAGAGTCTTTTTCGGTTATCGGATAGCCGAATGCTCCTGAGAATGCGGTTGCCACACCCCCTGCGGCCAGGTCAGCATCTGCCTGTGCCTGTTTCCCGCGCTCGGTATTGCGCAGCATACGGCCTTTCTCATACATTGCCTGATCATTTAAAAACTGAATACTGCCGACTTCCGGCGGTGGCGGTAACAGTTTCAGGCTGTCGATAGCCTGCTCATTTTTCAGATAATATAAATCCGGCTTGGTGGTGGCATCGTTGCCTGCCGGGATCGCGGCCAGCGCGGAAAGGGAAAACAGTGAGAACAGACAACCGGCGATAATATTCTTCTTCATGACATCTCCTTATCAGATACAACAGTATTACTCAGAAACCTGTTTGCCAGTGTAGAACGGAGAGATGCAAATTGATGTTAACTCTTTCAAAAAAGTGTGACGAAACAGACGTAAGACAGGTAAGTATTTTTGATGGTGATTTTCAGATAATTTGACAGAAACAGCATTATTTTTGTTAACTAAATGATAAATAAGACCAGGTTGATAGCATTAAAAAAGATAACACACAGATATTATAAGAAAATATAAAGGGTTGGGTTTTGTTTTTACCAGCATATTCTTAACAATTAAAATGAATAAAATTTTCCGGTTTTCACTGTCAATGAATGTTGCCGCTACCGCTTTGCGTATCACTGCGTATACTCACAATGAGTAAGATTCTCATTCAACAGGGGTATATTATGACAGGTGTAATCAACAGGCTGTTATCACACGACGATGCCGGAAAACTATTACTGCGGCTGGCGGTCGGCGGATTAATGTTGTTTCACGGTATCGGTAAATTACTCACCGGTGCGGCGGGGATAAAAGGGCTGCTGGCCTCTTTCGGGTTACCGGAGTTTATTGCTTACGGCACCTATTTCGGGGAAATTGTCGCGCCGGTCTTTATTATCCTCGGCATTCTGACCCGGCCGTCCGCATTGCTGGTGTCCTTTACCATGATTGTTGCCTGGCTGATGATCGGTGTGAATAAGACCTTTATGCTGGATCCGACAGGGGCGTGGGCAATTGAAAGCCTGATGTATTTCTTTATCAGCGGTATTGCACTGGCCTTTATCGGTCCGGGTAAATATTCGGTAATGAAAAACCCGGCCTGGCGCTGATTCGGAAGACGGAAAAGAAAAAGGGCGGATAATCATCCGCCCTTGCTGTTTTACCTGTTTTATTAAGACTGTTGTGCTGCGACAGTTTTCACATTCTGTGTTTTACGCGCTGTCCAGCCTTTGTGTGCCAGCGGTAAGAAACCGATGATAATCGCCAGTACGGACACACCTGCCACATAATACGCCGGTGCCATTGCACTTTTCTGTAACCAAGCTCCTGTCAGCATCGGCGTTAAGCCGCCGAATACCGCGTAAGCCATGTTGTAGGCAAAGGATAAGCCGGAGAAACGGATTGCCGGCGGAAATGCCCGCGTACTGATGATTGGTGTGGTGGCAATCGCGCCGACAAAAAAGCCCATCACCGCATAGTTAATCACCAGTGAAGCCGCTGCGATATCCGGTGACAGTGCACTGTAGAAGTGGAATGCGGTGATCGCTAATCCGCCCCAGGACAATGCCAGTGTCACACGGCTGCCGATCTTATCTTCCAGCCAGCCCCAGAAAATACAGCCGAGGGTTAAGGTCAGTGTGGCCACGCAGTTTGCCTGTAATGACAATGTGCGATCAATGCCGTACATCTTTTCAACCACAACGGACGGGGTCATCAGGATGATCACCACGATAGCGGTGGATAATGACCAGGTCAGCCCGGCGGTGACAAAACAGGCCATTTTGTGGTTTTTCAGAACCGTTTTCACCGGCATCTCTTCGGATAATGTCCGTTTGGCAGCCATCTCTTTAAAGATCGGGGTTTCCTGCAAAAAGCGGCGCAGATACACAGAAATCAGCCCGAACACACCACCGAGGATAAACGGAATACGCCATGCCCATGCGGTCACTTCCGCCGCAGTATAAGAGGCCTGAACGGCGATAGCGACCAGCGAGCCCAGTAAAATACCGCCGGTGATCCCGGAGGTCAGCGTGCCGACACCCAGCCCGTAGCGCTGTTCCGGTGTGTGCTCCGCAATAAATACCCATGCGCCCGGCATTTCACCGCCGATAGCCGCACCCTGTAAAATCCGCATCAGCAGTAACAGGACAGGTGCCGCCACACCGATGCTTTCATAGGTCGGCAGCATACCGATGACCAGTGTCGGCACTGCCATCAGGAAGATACTCAGGGTAAACATGCGCTTGCGGCCGATAATATCGCCGAAATGCGCCATAATGATCCCGCCGAGCGGGCGCGCCAGGTAACCGGCGGCGAAAATCCCCAGCGTTTTCATCTGGGCGATAAACTCGTTATCACCCGGGAAAAACAGGTGGGTTAGTGTTCCGGTAAAAAAGACAAATATGACAAAATCATAGAATTCAAGCGTGCCGCCGAGGGAAGATAATCCCAGTGTTTTATAATCGTTTTTATTTAATGGCCTTGCCTGAGGCTGACTTAATGGCGATGTGTCGGTTGTCATAATTATGTCCTTTTATTTACTCATTTATTCAATGACGGGGGTCGTGTCATTTTTTTTCTCATTTGTGTTTCCCAAAAGAGAGGTGGCGGCAACAGCATCCCGGTTATCACAGGGATAACCGGAAATAAAAAACGGGAATTGTCTGTTACCGGAGGGTATGCTTTGTTATAGCAAGAAATTCCGTATATTGTAAACAGTACCTGCTAAAACAAGATGAACATTCTTGTTGTATGTTGTAAGTCAGATTATTGAGCTAAATATGATTTGCGTCACGGATGATAACGTTAAGGAATCCGGAATGACAGCATATTATGAAAACCGGAACAGATAATTAGCGGAATAATTAAAGGTTCAGCCCTTATTATTATTTACCAGTAATACGGGTTTATAAAATACGATTAATAGCATTATATGAATAAGGCTTATCAATATACTCACGAATGAACAGCGGTAAATAAATATAAATAAGTGTGAGGGGCATGAGGATTATTTCAGAGCAGCAGTACAGAAGTGATCATATTCACCGGATATTACCAGTCCGGCATCATAATCCTCTGTAGCGGGGTGATGACAAGAGGGCAGAAACGCAGCCGGAAGAAACAAAAACGGCCACGGAGAGCAGAAGTAAAACTTCTCTTTCCGTGGCCGCAGAGGACTATCTGAGCAAAAATCAGACCAGGAACAGGGTGGCGAGACCTAAAAAGATGAAAAATCCGCCGGTATCGGTGATGGCGGTGATCATCACACTGGAGCCGAGTGCCGGGTCGCGTCCGAGTTTCATCATCGTCAGCGGGATAAGCACACCCATGATGGCAGCCATCAGCAGGTTAAGTACCATAGCCAGCGTCATCACCGCGCCCATAGCGATATCGCCGTAGAGCAGATAGGTGACGACCCCCATAATCCCGCCCCAGACCACGCCGTTGATAAAGGCAACGCCCAGCTCACGCAGCAGCAGGAAGGAAAAACTGCCTTTCTGGATCTGGTGAAGCGCCAGGGCACGGACAATCATGGTGATGGTCTGGTTACCGGTATTACCGCCGATACCGGCAACAATCGGCATCAGGGTGGCGAGTGCAACCAGCTGGGAAATGGTATGCTCAAACACACCAATCACGCGGGAAGCGACAAACGCGGTACAGAGGTTAATCGCCAGCCACGCCCAGCGGTTTTTCACCGCCTGGCCGACCGGGGCAAACACATCCTCTTCCGGACTTAAGCCCCCCATACGGCGGATGTTTTCTTCACTCTCTTCATTCAGGTTATCAACGATATCCTCAACGGTGAGTCGTCCGAGCAGCCGCCCGTTATTATCCACAACCGCGGCGGAGATTAAGTCATAACGTTCGAACGCACCGGAGGCATCTTCGCCTTTTTCATCCGGCAGGAAGGTGACCGGCTCGGTTTTCATCACATCAGAGACCAGTTTGTCCGGCGACTGGGTGAGAATGGTGGTCAGCGGCAGTTCGCCCTGCAAAATATTATTGCTGTCAATAACAAAGATTTTATCGGTGGCTTCCGGGATATTGCTGCGGTAGCGCAGAAAACGCTGAACCGTTTTCAGCGGAACATTGCCGCGCACGGTGACAAACTCAAAGTCCATCATCTGCCCGATACTGTCCGCCGGGTACTGAAGAACGGTGCGGATGCGGTTACGCAGACTTGGTTCCAGATAGGTCAGCAGGCGGCGCATGGTATCGCGCGGCAGGTGCTCGGCGATATACGCCTGCTCATCCACATGCAGGGTGGCAACGGCACGCAGCAGCTCTTTGTCTGACATATCTTTAATCAGACTGTCCCACACGGACACAGAGGCTTCCACCAGCACTTCCCCGCGCTGGTGGTTATCAATCAGATGCCAGAGCGCGAGACGCTCATCATAGGGCAGGGCTTCCAGCATATCCGCAAGGTCAGCGGCGTGGAGGTCAGTCAGCAGATTTTTGACTAACTTCGATTTTGAATGCAGTTCATCATCACTGAGCCTGGCATGTTCATCGGCGGTGCCCAGAATGGTTTCCACAAACTGTGAGTCGTTGAGGAACAGAGGCAAAACCTGCTGACGAATGTGGGCCAGCCGCTGGGAGTGCGGATTGACCGGTGATGAGTTATCAATGGAGAAACTGTGTTCAGACATGATTTTCCTTTACACATAAAACTTTTAAACAAATAAGACTGGCCGGGGATTCTCTGTCAGACGTCTTCTTCTTTTATACCGAGGTGCCAGCCGGGCACATCATCCCAGTAAGCCTGCTCTTTTTCCAGATCAAGCTGCATTAATGTGTTGATAGTCAGATAGCGGCGCGGAAAAAACAGGGTCCAGTGTCCCTCATTGGTTTCCAGACGCAGTGAGGAGCGTTTGGTGGTGGACTGGCGCTGATTATTCAGTAAGACCGCGAGGCGCAGGATCTGTATCAGGGGGATGACCTGTTTACGTTTAAACAGTGTGAATTTCGGGATATCGTCACTTTTTACCGCTTTGCGGTGGTAACGCACCAGTGTGGCGAGCAGCAGTTGCTGCTCCTGGGTGAATCCCGGTAAATTGGTGTTCTGCAGAATATAGGCCGAATGACGGTGCAGGCCGGAAAGGTTGATGCTCAGCCCGACTTCGTGCAGCCAGACCGCCCAGACCAGAATGGCTTCCAGCTGCGGATCAACCAGGGACGGATTCTGCTCCGCCCACTGACGGTACAGGTTTTTCATGGTGGTGAGGACACGCAGTACCTGGGCGTTATCCACGTTATAGTGTTCCACCAGGCTTTGCGCGGTACGCTGGCGGATGTCCTGATGGCGGAAACGGCCTTCCATCTCATACAGCACCCCTTCGCGCAGGGCGCCGGCAGACAGGCGCAGTTCAGTGATTTCCAGTGCATCAAACAGGCCGCACAGAATTGCCAGGCCCGGCACAAACACTTTTTTGCGGTCGTCTGACAGGCCCGGTAAATTCAGGGCATCAAACCGTTTATAACGCAGCACCTGTTTGACCAGCATTTCCAGGCGGACAGGGGTGATAATACCGTCCCGCTCCCCCAGTTCCCGCAGGATCTCACAGGCCGCTTTGATGGTGCCGGATGCGCCGAGACACACATCCCAGCCCTGCACCCGGAAAGCAATCGCCAGGTTTTCCAGTTTGGAAACGGCCATCAGCCGGGCGCGGTTAAAGTTGGCCTCGGTGATTTTGCCGTCCGGAAAAAACTGACGGCTGAAACTGACACAGCCCATACGGCGGCTTTCGATTAAAATCGGCTCAAAACGTTCGCCGATCACCAGCTCTGTCGAACCGCCGCCGATATCGATCACCAGCTTGCGGCCTTTTTCCGGTTGTGTGTGTTCAACACCCATAAAAATCAGGCGGGCTTCTTCGTGACCGGAAATAATTTCAATCGGATAGGGGATAACGGACGCGGCGCGTTCGAGAAACTCGTGCGCATTGACCGCCTCACGCAGACTGTGTGTCCCGACAATCGTGACCTGTGCGGCGGGAAAACCCTGAAGGCGCTCGGCAAACAGCGCCAGGCAGGCCAGCCCGCGCTCCATAGCTTCTTCGCTCAGCTCATTCTGATCATTTAAGCCTTCAGCCAGATACACCCGCTGTTTCAGGCGGCTGAGAACCTGGAGTGCGCCGTTGACAATACGGGCAATCACCATATGAAAGCTGTTCGACCCGAGGTCGATGGCTGCAATTTCCAGCGGACGATCTTTTTCAGTGATCAGTGATAATGGCATGCACGGGCCTTTTAATTATCCGGTTGTTCCAGGGAACGAATATAGTCATAAACTGCCATCTGCGAGCGGACTTTCCGCTTGTTGCCGCGCGGCACATAATGGTTGGACATCTCTTTATCGAGATAACGCGCCTTCTCATTATCACTGAACTGAATATCCAGAATATCGAGCACCCGGCGGCGCAGCACCGGATCCAGCAGGCGAACCGCCACTTCAATCCGGTAATCGATATTGCGGGTCATCCAGTCCGCAGAGGAGAGATAGACTTTTTCGTCCCCTTTGTTGGTGAACACATACACCCGGTCATGCTCCAGGAACCGGTCAACGATACTGGTCACCTGGATATTCTCACTGTACGGAACCTGTCCCGGCACCAGTGCGCACATGCCGCGCACCAGCAGACGGATTTTCACCCCGGCTTCCGAAGCGTCATACAAGCGCTCACTCAGCTGTTTATCCACCAGGTTGTTGATCTTCAGTGTAATTCCGGCTTCATAACCGGCCAGTGCATTGGCTATTTCATCATCAATCAGCTGATTCAGCATTGCCCGTGAATTCTGCGGCGACACCATCAGGTTATCAAAGGAGACCGGGCGGTACGGGTTCTCAATAAAGTTGAACACGCGCCGGACTTCATTGGTGATCTCTTCGTTGGCGGTCAGCAGCGAGTAATCCGTGTAGATACGCGCGGTTTTTTCGTTGAAGTTACCGGTGCCGATATGGGCATAACGGCGGATCACATCCCCGTCTTCCAGCCGCGAGATAATAAACAGTTTGGCGTGGATTTTCAGCCCCGGCGCGGAGAAAATAACATGCACCCCGGCAGCGGTCAGGTGTCTCGCCCAGTGAATATTGGCTTCTTCATCAAAACGTGCCTGTAATTCCACCACCACGGTGACTTTTTTACCGTTGTGTGCCGCGTGGATCATGGAATCGATAATGCGGGAGTCCTTGGCGACACGGTAGATATTCATCTTGATAGAAATCACGCTCGGGTCAAAAGAGGCCTGGCGCAGCAGTTCCAGTACATGCTCAAAAGTGTGATACGGGTAATAGAGCAGTACATCCCGTTCGCGGATAGCATCAAACCCGTTGCGGTGATGATCAAACCAGACATGACGCAGACGCGGCAGCGGTTTGTTTAATAAATTCTTATTGCCTTCATTCGGGAAGCGGATGAAATCCTTGAAATTATGATAGCGCCCGCCGGCAATCACGGAGTCATCATTGGTCAGGCCGAGTTTTTCACGCAGCAGCGTCACCATTTCATCCGGCATATCGCGCTGATAGACAAAGCGCACCGGCTCAGCGGTCAGACGCTGTTTCAGAGTGGAGGACATCAGCTCCAGCATCCCGGATTCCATTTCGGTGGCGAGGTCATATTCCGCATCGCGCGTCATTTTCATGGAATAGGCATTGAGGGCATCGAAATCGAAGAAACCCTTGAAGATTTCATCCAGGCAGTAGCGCAGAATATTGTCGATAAGGATCATCGACTGGCGGCGGCGGCCGTTTTCAGTCGGCAGATTGACAAAACGCGGCACTTTATCAGACGGAATTTCCAGCAGCGCATAGCGGGTCTCACGGCCGGATTTGACAATCTCCACCACCAGATAGGTGTAATCGTCTTTGAGGAATTCGACCAGATCGGTGCTGGTCTGGATCATAATCGGCGTGATGTGCTGGCGCAGATGCTGACGGAAATACTGGCGCAGCCAGATTTGCTGTTTCGGCGAAATCTGGCGTTCGTTGATCAGGAAAATCTGGTTACGTGCCATTTCCAGCAGCAGGTCGTTATACAGGGTATCAAATGCCTGATCCTGTTTTGCGACTTTGTTTTCAATTTTACGCAGCAGATGGCGCCCGCTGGCACCGGAACCACGCTGTTCCTCATTAATCAGGATGCGGCGTTTCACATCCGCATAGCGGACTTTATAAAACTCATCCAGGTTATTTGAGTAAATGCCCAGAAAACGCATGCGCTCAATCAGCGGGTTGCGTTTGTCGGCGGCCTCCTGAAGAACCCGCTCGTTGAACGACAGCCAACTGAGTTCTTTTTCCATATAGAGCCTATCTTGGGACATTGTTACTCCGGAACGGGTTACTCTGAATCAGGGTTGAACACAGTGTACAGTTTACTAAAAAATCGTTACAGGTTCTGCTTTACGCGGGCATTTTTTTCAACGTAACTTTCCGCATCCGCAGATTTATTTTTCATGACCAGATATTCCGGCTGAAAAATACACATACGGATGGCAGTGCGGTATTCTCCGTTGACGAAAAACTCATCAATTAACTGGCCTTCGGTATGAAAACCGAGCTTTTTATATATGTGGATCGCTTTTTCGTTTTCCACATCCACAATCAGATACAGTTTGTATAAATTGAGGACGGAAAACGCATAATCCATAGCCAGACGGGCAGCGCGGGATGCAAATCCGTGGCCCTGATGCGACGGGGCGATAATAATCTGGAATTCAGCACGGCGGTGTACATGATTGATTTCCACCAGTTCCACCAGCCCGACTTTGGTGCCGTCGCTTTCCACGATGAAACGGCGTTCTGACTGATCGTGAATATGCTTGTCGTATAAATCACTTAATTCAATAAAGGCTTCATACGGCTCCTCAAACCAATAACGCATAATGCTGGCGTTATTATCCATCTGATGAACAAACGCTAAATCTTCACGCTCAAGCGGGCGCAGTTTTACAGGCGGAACAGCAGTACCACCGGACATAAATCACCTCGGTATTGGTTGTATTTTATCAGTCAGTGTAACACATAACAGAAACGGAATTATCCGGGGATCCGCTTTTCCGCGTCATGACAGGCACAGCCGTGTAAAATTATGACAATTACGTGTTATTTGAGTACCGGTCACAGCAGACAGATGATAAAGTATGTGGTAGTACGCATATCATTAATAAATACCGGATATTTCCATGAACCCGACAAAAGTGTGCCGCACCCGTCTTAATACGCTTACTGACCTGCCGAATATCGGCGAGGCGATGGCGGAAGATCTGCGTCTGCTGGGGTATGAGACGCCGCAGGATATTACCGGTTCAGACCCGGTGATTATGTATGAAATGCTCTGCGCGGTAACCGGTGTCCGTCAGGATCCCTGTGTTATTGATGTGTTCTGGTCAGTCACTGATTTTCTCGCCGGACAACCGGCACAGCCGTGGTGGAATTATACCGGACAGCGCAAAGCGTATCTTAATGAGATGGCGAAACTGCGGTAGTTATGAGTCAACCTGACTGACAATACGGTTAATCGTCATCAGCGCGGTACGCAGACTGGGTGAATGCACTTTTGCTCTGTCAATATCCCAGCTTTCCTGAACAAAACGGGTCAGCAGCGTGTTGTAAGACAGACCGACTTTTGAGGCTGCACCTTTTTTAGGCGGAATTCCTTTGCGTATATCCGCATTTTTAGACAGTTTCGCCAGACTTATAATTTTCTCTTTCGGGTCAAGTAAATCATCCGGTGACCGGCAGAGTTTATCGCCGGAAATATTCAAAAATGCACTTAATCCTTCGCGATCAGCTAAAATCCAGCTTTCGATTTCCCGTACCGGAATAATGATATCCAGGCTCCGGCTTTTGTTTTTTATTTCTTTTTCTATTGATGAACGGAATTCGTTAATATTAGTTTGTAAGTCTGAATCGAAAACAACAAGGACATTATGACGATAAGATAATTCATTGAATTTATCAATGTTCTTTTTCAGATAACCACAGCCCTTCTTCCCTAATTTAAACGGGATATCAACATCGCTGACAGAAGACAGTATTTTGACCATAACTTCTTCTGTTAAAATATCTTCTGTCGTGATCGAAATTTTCATTCATTATATCTCTGGCATTTTTCTGATATTGGCTGGTGCTGTCAGTGGTAACATAATTTCTGCGGCTGTCAGACCAGCCCGCATTGCGGCCAGTTCATCGTTATCCGGCGAACGTGCCGTTGTACCGTTTTCAGAGGGCAGAAGCAGAATAATGTCATTACCGTCTATGTTGTTGCTTAACAGCGAAACACTGTGTGTGCTGATAAGGATCTGTTTTTGGTTTCGTGCTCCTTTCAGCGTATTTTCAATCACTTCAGGGATATACCGGACAATTTCATTATTCAGGGAAAGTTCCGGTTCCTCCAGCAGGAGCAATTGTCTTTTTTCAAGAAGTGACCACATCAGGCCAATCAGTCTTAATGTGCCGTCAGAAAACTGGTCTTCTTTCTGCCATCCTGCATTAGGGCGCCAGTGGTCGTAACGGGCTTCCAGGTGTGGCTGACCGGAACTGTCGCGCTCAAAACGGAGTTCTTTAAATTGCGGTACTGCAATAGATAAACCGGCCTGAATTTTTTTCAGCCATGCATCGCGGGTTTTCGCATTCGTATTCGCCAGCCGGTCCAGAAATCCCTGACCAAAGGGATCATCCTCAATTTTGGTGACACCAATTTCTTTAGCGAACTTAAGCAGTTGAGGAACAATATGCAAATAGGTAATAGAGGCAAAAAACTGAGCCACAGGACGGAATGGCTGGTTTGCTAAAATTTGCTCCAGATGCGTTTGTGTAAGCTGTATCTCGTCAGTTTGATCATTAGTGTTCGGACGGGACAATATGGTCTCATTGTTACGGGTGACATTTTCACTGGTAATATGAATTAATTGCTTCCCTTTACCGGATGCTTTGAATTTTAATTCATACACCCATTCATTATCATCATCAGATAAATCCAGAATAATAGCCACTTCAGTATCGTTACGCGCCTGAAGGCAACGTAGCTTAGTGATACCCCCGCGATCATTAACCGCTTTCTGTAAGCCGCCGCCATCCTTGCACAGATCACTCATGAAACGGAAAACATCTAGGAAGTTAGATTTACCCACGGCGTTAGGGCCGATGATATATACCTGGTCATTCATTTTGATATCGATATTCCGGAAATTCTTCCAGTTTTTCAGACGGACTCGGGTAATTTTCATGGTCATACCTTCAGGGTTATGTCATTCAGATAACAGCAATTATTGCAGTCTGAATTAAATTTTGTCAAACGAGAGTATTGTTACCTGTTGGTGACAACAACATAGCATTATGCAGCCGGATTATCGTGGACGGGAGATAAAATTGTGAGCGTTATTCCAGCAAAAAAAGAAATAACGGGAATAAAAGAAAATAAATATATATAAATGACTCACATATCAGTGAGCCATTTATTTTATGAATGAAAACCATCCGGTGGCAGTAACTGGTTATCCAGATATGCCTGCCCGTTTTGTAACACCAGACGCCCCTGCACAAACCAGTTAACCACCTGCGGATAGATGCGGTGTTCTTCCTGTTGTATCCGTGCAGTGAGGGTGTCTTCGGTATCATCCGGCAGAACGGCAATACGTGCCTGTAAGATAACCGGGCCGCCGTCCAGCTCTTCCGTGACGAAATGTACAGAGGTACCGTGTTCGGCATCGCCGTTTTCCAGCGCTTTGCGGTGCGTGTGCAGGCCCGGATATTTCGGCAGCAGAGACGGATGGATATTGAGCATTCTGCTGTGGTAATGGCGGACAAAGGCGGGTGTCAGAATCCGCATATATCCGGCGAGGATCAGTAAGTCCGGCTGATACTCATCAATCTGTGTCTGCAATGCGGCATCAAAATCATCCCGTGAAGAGAATTCCGCCGGACTGAGTGCCAGTGCGGGAATACCGGCCTGTTGTGCGCGGAGTAGCCCGTAAGCGTCCGCTTTATTACTGAAGACCGCAACAATTTCCGCATTGAGGGTTTGTGAACTGCAGGCATCAATCAACGCCTGCAGATTACTGCCGCTGCCGGAAATCAGGACAACAAGGCGTTTTTTCATCAGCGGATGATGACCTGAGGTTCATCTTCACGGCATACCGCGATATCACCGATCAGCCATGCATTTTCACCCGCTTCTGTCAGCAGGGCGAGGGCGGCCGGCACAGACGCCGCCGGCAGTGCAATCACCATACCGACACCGCAGTTGAAGGTGCGGTACATTTCATAGTCTTCCACATTCCCGGCTTTTTGCAGCCAGTTAAAGACAGACGGCCACTGCCAGGATGAGGCATCAATCCGCGCCTGGGTACAGGCCGGTAATACACGCGGGATATTTTCCCAGAAACCGCCGCCGGTCAGGTGGGCGATGGCGTGAACATCGGTGTTTTCGATCAGTTTCAGCACAGATTTAACATAGATTTTTGTCGGTGCCAGCAGATGATCCGCCAGTGATTTGCCGTCAAGCTCTGTGGCTGCCGGGTCAGTTTTGCTGACCTCAAGGATTTTGCGGATCAGAGAATAGCCGTTGGAGTGCGGGCCGCTGGAGGCCAGCGCTATCAGCACATCACCGGCGCGGACTTTGCTGCCGTCGATGATTTCTGATTTTTCCGCCACGCCGACACAGAACCCGGCCACGTCATAATCATCACCGTGATACATGCCCGGCATCTCAGCGGTTTCACCACCGACCAGCGCACAACCCGCCTGTTTACAGCCTTCGGCAATACCGGTGACCACACGGGCGGCAGTATCGACATCCAGTTTGCCGGTCGCGTAATAGTCGAGGAAGAAGAGGGGCTCAGCACCGGCGACGACGAGATCGTTCACACACATGGCGACGAGGTCAATACCGATAGTGTCATGGCGCGCCAGATCCATCGCCAGGCGCAGCTTGGTGCCGACTCCGTCAGTGCCGGAAACCAGCACCGGTTCTTTATATTTCTGCGGTACCGCACACAGCGCACCGAAACCACCCAGCCCGCCCATAACTTCAGGACGGCGTGTCTCTTTGACAACATGCTTAATACGGGAAACTAAGGCATTACCGGCATCAATATCAACACCGGCATCTTTGTAACTCAGGGAAGTTTTGTCAGTCACTGCGGCCCCCAACGGCGATTGCAAGTAAGTGGGTGTATCGAAAACGCGGCTATTCTAACAGGCCACGCAAACGTTTGCGAGAGGATTTACGCCGGTTTTTGTCAAAATGCGTCAGATCACACTTATTCATGTAACGAGCATGAAACGCGTGATAATTGACTATAATCAACAAATCCGGGGTGGCGCTGCGAAAGAAAAGCGGTATAATCTCGCGATTTTTTTGTCCGCCAGGGCTTACACAGTAGGAGAACCCATGAAAGTCGTCGAGGTAAAACACCCGCTCGTTAAACACAAACTTGGCCTGATGCGAGATCATGATATAAGCACAAAACGCTTTCGTGAACTGGCCTCAGAAGTCGGTAGCCTGCTGACCTATGAAGCAACTTCAGACTTAGAAACTGAGAAAGTGACAATTGACGGCTGGTGCGGTCCGGTCGAAATTGAACAAATCAAGGGTAAAAAGATTACCGTTGTGCCAATCCTGCGTGCGGGTATCGGTATGATGAACGGTGTGCTGGAAAGCATCCCGAGTGCCCGTATCAGTGTTGTCGGTGTTTACCGTGATGAAGAAACACTGGAGCCGGTACCGTACTTCCAGAAATTAGCCTCTAATATTGAAGAGCGTATGGCGCTGGTGGTTGACCCGATGCTGGCAACCGGCGGTTCAATGATCGCTACTATCGATCTGCTGAAAAAAGCAGGCTGTACCGCGATTAAAATCCTTGTGCTGGTTGCCGCACCGGAAGGTCTGAAAGCGCTGGAAAAAGCCCATCCGGATGTTGAACTGTATACCGCATCCATCGACGATCACCTTAACGAACACGGTTACATTGTGCCGGGCCTGGGTGATGCGGGCGATAAGATATTTGGTACGAAATAAGTTAATGAGCCGACTTGATAGTCGGCTTTTTTTTGGCATATCCCTGAGTAATCATTTAAGAGGTTTAAGATGACGCGCCGCGTTATTGAAGTCGATGAACGCCCACCACTGCTGGTCACCATTCCGTTAAGTTTACAGCACCTGTTTGCGATGTTCGGTGCTACTGTTCTGGTGCCGATCCTGTTTCAGGTAAACCCGGCCACGATCCTGTTATTTAACGGTATCGGGACGCTGCTGTATCTGTTTATCTGTAAAGGAAAAATCCCGGCGTATCTGGGCTCCAGCTTTGCCTTTATTTCACCGGTGCTGATTTTACTGCCGCTCGGGTATGAACTCGCGCTCGGCGGGTTTATCATCTGCGGGCTGCTGTTTATGCTGGTGGCGGGGATTGTCAAAATCGCCGGACGCGGCTGGATCAACGTGCTGTTCCCGCCTGCGGCCATGGGTGCGATTGTGGCGGTCATCGGTCTTGAGCTGGCCGGAACCGCTGCCGGTATGGCCGGACTGAAATTCGAGAACGGTGCAACACCGGACAGCACCACGCTGATTATCTCCCTGACCACACTCGGGGTGACGATTCTCGGCTCTGTGGTATTCCGCGGCTTCCTGGCGATTATCCCGATCCTTATCGGAGTACTGACCGGGTATGCGCTGGCCTTCTTTATGGGCGCGGTGGATTTGACCCCGGTAAGTGAAGCGCCGTGGTTTGCACTGCCGACATTTTACACACCGCGTTTTGAATGGTTTGCTATTCTGACCATTTTACCGGCCGCGCTGGTGGTAATTGCCGAGCACGTCGGTCACCTGGTGGTCACGGCGAATATTGTCAAACGTGACCTGATGAAAGACCCGGGCCTGCACCGTTCGATGTTTGCCAACGGTTTTTCGACTGTATTGTCCGGCTTCTTCGGCTCCACACCGAACACCACCTACGGTGAAAATATCGGTGTTATGGCCATCACCAAAGTGTACAGCTCCTGGGTTATCGGCGGGGCAGCGGTACTGGCGATTCTGCTCTCCTGTGTCGGTAAACTGGCGGCAGCCATTGCTGCTGTGCCGGTGCCGGTGATGGGCGGGGTATCTCTGCTGCTGTACGGGGTTATCGGTGCATCCGGTATCCGCGTGCTTATTGATTCCAAAGTGGATTACAACAAACCGCAGAACCTGATTCTGACGGCGGTTATCCTGATTATCGGTGTCAGTGGTGCAACCATCCATATCGGTGCGGCTGAACTGAAAGGGATGGCACTGGCAACGGTTGTCGGCATTGGTCTGGCACTGGTGTTCCGTCTGGTGAATATTATCCGTCCGGAAGAGCGGGTAGTGGATGTGAATCTGGATGAAGTGAAGAAAGACTGATTCAGATAACAGAAAAAGCCGCAGTGACTGATGAGCCCGTAAAGGCGGGCATGTTGGTTCTGCGGCTTTTTCCGTCACTGAGTACGGGAAGTATGTTGTTAAGGTTCATTTAGCCGGTGAATTTATGTTAAACTAACGGTGTTTGTTCACCCGTTGGCCGAGGTAACTCTGAACACGCCATCTCAGCTGTCATTACCGCTCTCTCTCCCTGATGATGAGACTTTCAACAGTTTCTACGCAGGGGAAAACGCATCCCTGTTATCCGCCATTCAGGCGGCTATCAATCAGCCGCACGGCAGTTATCTCTATTTCTGGTCCCGCGATGGCGGCGGTAAAAGTCATCTGCTGCATGCGGCCTGTGCCGAAGTCTCTTCCAAAGACCGGGCGGTCGGCTATGTGCCGCTGGATAAGCGCGCCTGGTTTGTGCCGGATGTGCTGGAAGGCATGGAGCATTTGTCGCTGGTCTGCATTGATAATGTACAGTGTATTGCGGGGGATGAAGAGTGGGAAATGGCGCTGTTTAATCTCTATAACCGCATTCTGGAGACCGGCAAGACCTGTCTGCTGATCACCGGTGACAGACCACCGCGTCAGATCCCGCTGCAGTTACCGGATCTCGCTTCCCGTCTTGACTGGGGGCAGATTTACAAACTTCATCCGCTCAGTGATGACGAAAAAATTCAGGCACTGCAACTGCGGGCAAAGCTGCGCGGGTTTGAGCTGCCGGAAGATGTCGGGCGCTTTATCTTAAAACGCCTCGACCGTCAGATGCGCACACTGTTTGATATGCTCGACAGGCTTGATCATGCATCGATTGTTGCCCAGCGCAAACTGACCATTCCGTTTGTCAAAGATATCCTGCGGCTGTGACCGTCAGTTAAGCAGGGCAATCACCGTTACCCCCCACTGAAGCACCATACAGAGTGCGCCCTGCTGAAACAGCCGTTTCGTGCCGCGCCAGCGCTGTGAGAAATGGGTGTGCTGTGCTCTGCCCGGAAACAGCGTCGTCAGGGATTCATCAAAAATATCGGTATCGGACGATTGTGCCAGGCGGTGGAACAGATGGTGATCCAGCCACAACCGGAAGATAAAGTACATGGCACACAGAAAGAACAGGATCCCTGCCGCCATCGGATATTCACCGGAAAATCCTGATATATAAAGCAAAAACTGTGTCAGGAAGGCCATCACCGATAAGGCGGCCAGAAAACGCCAGCCCGCCGTGAAAATCACAATTATCTGTTCGTCATGAGGTCTGTTATTCATCGTTTTTTCCGTAACGGGCTGCCCAGCGGGTCAGGGCGGCAATTGTCTGTTCCCGCAGGACAATCTGCGGCCTGGCCTGTCTGGCAGCCGCCAGCGCCTGTTCCACATTGTCTGCCAGCCCGGCACGTATCAGCCAGGCGACCACGACGGTCGTACTGCGGGTATAACCCAGTTTACAGTGTACATAAACCTGACCGGACTGCGCCAGGCGGCTGAGATTATTTACCGCCGTTTCAATCTGCATTTCTGTCAGCGGAAACAGATCCAATTGCGGCTGACAGTGATAAGCCAGCCCTGCGGTATAGCGGCTGCGGGGAAATTCCCCGGTCATATCCAGTACGGCGGCAGCCGTCAGTGGTGCGGCAGGATAACCACCCAGCGCGATATGCTCATTGACCACACTGGTGTGACGGCACCGTTTTGCATACCAGTAATAGCTGATTTGTGCCGCAATCCGGTATGGCAGCAGCAGGAGTGCGGCAGAGGGTGAAATACGCCCGGCGCTGTCCTTCTGAAACACTGATGCACCGGCCCCGAGATAACCCGCCGTGATGCATAAAAATGCCAGCCCCGGCCACAGCAGCCACCAGCCCTGACCGCCAATTACGACAGCTGCCGTTATCTGCACCAGCGAAATAACGGCGTACCGTCCGGCCAGCTGATAGCCGCGGCGGATACGGTGCGGGGCCCACTGCCAGCGTGTACTTACCGGCAGCAGATAGCTTATCACCACACCGGTGGCGGCACCGGTGATCACATCAATAAAATGGTGCTGCCAGGTTGTCAGTACAGACACTAAGATCAGAATTGACCACAGGTGCAGAAACCAGTGCCATTTCTGCGGTGTGTGCGCCCGGAAACGCAGCCACAGCAACCACAGCAGAATGATATGCAGAGAAGGTGCCTGATTAAACGGCAGATCAAACATCTCCAGCTGGTCAAACATCCAGCCTGCGGTACCGTCTGTCTGCGGCCGGGGAAAACTGAATTTCAGCGGAAAGAGCAGGAACCCGGCGCAGGCTGCCAGTGACGCAACTGCCAGCCGAAGCCCGTGAATACACTGTTCACGCAGAGAGGTGCAGATAAACAGGGATAATCCGTAGAAGAGATCGATGCTCCAGTACGGAATAATTGTCCACGGCAGAAACGGAATATGTGTTTCCCAGCTGAACGCAAAAGAAGGGACTGACGGCAGCGACGCGGTATAGGTATTGACCTGTCCGTAAGTCAGAAAAAAGAAAGGTGCCAGAAACAGCAGCCAGAGCAGGGCAAATCCCCACCGTTTACGGCGGGAAGCGGGCAGCGGCAGTGCGGCATCAGACATAGTTTTTCATTCCCTGTAAAACAGAAGATGCGCAAAAAGGCGCATCTTCATCAGTATGATAACAATCAGCGGCGTCTGGCGACTGAGACACTGAAAATACCCCAGTTATCAATGAGCTGATCCAGTTTTTCAAACCCTGCCTCATCCACCAGCGCATCCATTTCCCCCTGACTGCGGCAGCGCATCACCCAGGCTTTGCCGCCCTGATGGCTCGGCAGAACGCGGGCTATCATTTCTACCTGCGGGTGCCACGGCTGACAGGTGTAGACAAGATAACCGCCGCTTTCAATCGCCTGCGCCAGACCGGCAAGGGAATCACGCAGCAGATGGTTTTCCGGGAACAGTTCATATAACCCGCTCACCACGCCGAGGGTCGGTTTCGGGGTGACCGCCGCCAGATCGGCGGTATCAAAGGCATTGCCCTCTTCAAAACGGATTTTGTCTTCCAGGAAGCGCTCTTTGATCTGCAAACGGCCCTGTTCCACATTGATGGTGCTGTAATCGCGCATCAGAACAGATTCTATCCGGCTGTAATCATTAATCGCATCAAAGAGATAGCGTCCCTGACCGGCTGCGATATCCATGATCCGCACCGGCTGACCCTCTTCCTGCAATGCACGGATGGTGCGGCGCAGAATTTTCTCAATATTCACTTTGCGCTGACGGATCCCCTGCCAGCCGATACTGTTGAGATACTGACGGTCAACAATGCGGCCGAAAATACCTTTGCCCTGAGCCTGGTTGCGGTAGACATAATCGAGGGTGGAGCCGGAATCAAAGCCTTTATCGTAGCCGATACTGACGCCTTCCGAAGCTTTGCCGAGGGTGGACATTGCTTTACTGAGCAGTTTATAGCCGAGGTTTTTCGGGCAGTAATCCGGCAGCGGAACCTGTAATTCACGATAAGCATCGGCACCGGCGCTGCACACATCTTCAAACCGGTAATCGTGCTGATAGCGCGGCTGTTCAAACAGGGTGGTGACAAAGCGGCGGATTTCCGCCAGCGGGATATGACGATCTTTCTCTCCCAGGGTGTCGTGATAGAACCCCGGCAGAATATGTTTTTCTTTATACGGGGTGTTAAGCCGCGCATAGAACTGATTCTGCGGCTTGCGGTGCACTACGTGGTCACTGCCGGAGATAAACAACTGAGTAGGTACCGTAATGGCGGCAGCATCCGCCACCAGGCGGTCAGCGGTTTTGTAGAGTTCCAGCAGGATATTAACGGCAATCGGCCGGGTGATCAGCGGATCCCGCTCAAATGAAGCGATACGCACCGGGTCGTGAGTCAGATATTTGGCTTTAACGTAGGAGTTTACATAAAACAGCCCGCGAATTTTCTGCATCAGCGCCAGCCCGCTGCGGGCAAACGGCACATAAAGTTTGACTTTAAAGGCCGGAGAGGCCAGAACCAGACCCCGGATCTTCGGTGCGAAATCATGCACCCATCCGGTCAGGGTGACAGCGCCGACACTTTGTCCGAGCACGACCATGTTCTCGATAGGAATTTCATACTCGGATGAAATGAAGTTAATGAATTCATTGATATCACTGATGGATGTGCCCATCGACGGACTGTAGCCTCTCGGCCCGTCGTTGCGGCCGTGACCCCGGGCATCCCAGGCAAATACCGCGAAATCAGGCAGCGCCAGCTCATCCGCAAGATGTGCCACACGTCCGGAGTGCTCATGACCCCGGTGAAACAGCACAATGGCTTTCTTTTCTGCGGTCGCGGAAGGCCAGTAACGGAAGAATAACCGCTGCTGGTCACTGGTGGTAAAGTGAGATTCAATGGATTCACGCTGAGTCGGATAATCAGAAGATACACTCATAATCAGTCCTTTTGAGATGCGCTTTGTTGCGCAGATTCCTGCAACGCACGCCGGATACGGTGATAACAGGTAATAAACAGCAGGGCGGTAAAGACAGCAAACAGCACCGGAAACAGGGCAGAGTCAAGGGATGCGGGAAAAACCGCCGCCCACAGACCCAGTGCGCCGAACAGAAAGGCGCGGTCACTTTTTCCGGCAGGGCCGTCATAGCGGCGTGATGCCCCGATAGTTTGTGCCAGTACACCAATAAATTCAGTCAGTACAGAGAGAAACAGGATCAGCAGTATCCAGATGGCTGCTCCCGGAAACAGCAGGATAAACGGGAAATAAAGAATCGTATCGGATACCACATCGCCCAGTTCATTGAGGATCGCGCCGAAGCGGCTTTTCTGGTGATGCTCGCGGGCCAGCATACCGTCAATGGCATTGAGCGCCATCCGGATAAACAGCACCGGCGGCAGCAGCAGAAACAGGCGCGGATCGGGAAACAGGATCAGGATGAAACCGGTAAGCAGGGAAAGGAACATCGCCGCCAGCGTGACCTGGTTGGCCGTGATTCCGGCATTAAACAGGCGGATTACCACAGGACGCAGCAAGTTCTGAAACTTCGGTTTTAGATCATAAATGGTCATTTTTTTCCCTGATGATACACAGTCAGTTATCTGTATTATCAATACGTTATTCTGTGATCGCCGCAATAAGAGTTTTCTTAAGTTAATACGGTGTGATCACAGGGCTGTGTTGTTACAGGTATGACAGTCTGCGGCAGGGAAAGTTTCTGATAAAAGAAATACCGCCGTGAAAACGGCGGTATAACAGAGGTCAGCGTGGTGAATTTACGGAAATATTATGACTGATGCCGGTCAGACGTTCTGATGCATGCAGCGGTTTGCGGACATCAAAAATCACCTCATTATTTTTGGCAGCATTGATAATCACCGGCAGTGTTTTGCGGTGAGAATATAAAGTGGTGTTAGCGGAACTGCATCCGTAACATGCCACACCGTTCGGGTTGACAATCACCAGGCTGGCCTTACCGCCGGCAACTGTGGTGTTACCAAACAGGCGGGTTTTATTTTCACCAATGACTTCGTTAATGATAGTACCGGCATCATCTTTATTATAAATGACCAGACCTTTTTTTCCGACGTTATAATCCGTGAAAATATTATGCGAGATCCCGCGGTTATCCGGTGATGTAATCACCAAAACCGGTTTCCCTGATTTATCTTTAAACAGCGATGTTTCCGCTTCCGGACTGGCTACCCGGATTTTATCACCGTTACGGTAGGTATATTCTGTGCTTCCCGGCCCGGCAACAACAGCAGCAGAGAATAATGCAGTGGAAATGAATGATAACGCCGCTAATGTCTTTTTCATGATTTATTCCTTTAATCATTATGTTAAGTGTAAATAACCAAACGAACTTTAACACTTGAAATAAATGACGATTTCATAAAAAGAACATGAGATCTAAAAATAGATAAAGTTATAAATTAATAAACAAAAACACAGGGTATTTGTTTCAGGAATGAATCAATTATTATTGATAAGATCATCATGAGTATCAGCAACGATTATTCATAGGATATCTTCCGGTGAGTGTATTTATGTGTTATTCGATTAACACACCGGAGGTGTTATGTGCTTTGACAGCAAGATTAAAAAATTATTTATTATATTATTTTTTGTTTTTTTCTGTGATTTACATGCCTCGGAAATAATTCCGATTGATAACCATTTAAAAGTAAACATCAAAAAGAATGTAACTGTTATTGATATTTCAAAGCCGGATAAAAATGGGTTGTCATACAACAAATACAGGAAATTTAATGTTCCTGAAGCAGGTGTGGTATTGAATAACGGAATAAAAGACAGTGAATCTCATCTGGCAGGTAAAATAGAGGAAAACATAAATTTTCAGGGGAGTAGTGCCAGTTTAATTATTAACGAGGTAATCAGTTGGTATCCTTCTGACTTATCGGGTGCTATGGAGGTTTCCGGTAATCCGGCTTCAGTTATTGTTGCTAATCCTAACGGTATTATTTGTGATGGCTGTAATTTCATTAAGGTACCTGATATTACCCTTGCTACAGGGAAAATACACTTCAATGATAAAGGAGGTCTTTCCTCTATCAATGTAAAACATGGTTCAGTCACAATAAATAAAAAAGGCATGGGGGTATATGCACAAAACAATACTAACATCATTAGCTCGAATATAAAAATAAATGGAAAGATAAATGCAAAAAACTTTGTTGCTATAAATGATAAAAATAAAATCAATTATCAGAATGGGATGCCGGAATCAATATCTACTTCTGCTGAAAATAAAAAGACATCATTAAGTACAACTGAAGAAGGTGGTATTTCAGCTGAAAAAATCCGCATTGTTAATACAAACAATAATGGGGGTGTTCAAATAAATAATGTTGAATCTGTTAAAAGTGATATAAAAGTAACAGCAAAAGGTTCAGTATTATTATCCGGAGATATAAAATCAAAAGAAAGATTAAGAGTGATAGCTGGGAGCATTATTATAGGCGATAAGGCAAGGATTGCTTCCGGTCATGATATTACTCTTGTATCAAATAAATTTTTAAATGCCGGAGAGGTTGTATCAAAAGGTAATGTGCGTATTTTTTCTGATGTTGTTAATAATCAGGGAAGAAAAGCAGTTATACAAGCTGAAGAAAATTTATGGATACAAAAGAATCCGGAAGGTGATTTTAGCAGAAGTGTCATTAATAAATCAGCTTCACTAAAGTCTGAACGTGGTAATTTAATTATAAAAGCAAAGACATTAACTAATGTTAGTAACTCTGAGCCTGTTGAATTTTTTAAGCTTCCGGCAGAATCTGCCGAGGTTCGCAGCGTCGGAAATCAGTTGCGTTATTTGCCGGTGTGGCGGCGAGATGGATTACTGATTGTATATCCGGAATTAAAAGATTTTAAATATGAAAAATGGTTTGATGAAATAGATTTTTTAACTAATGACAGTGTTAATGTTGAAAAATATGCAGTGAGATATAAAAGTGATTATGAACCTGCCTATATAGATTCCGGTAAAAATTTATATATAAATGCGAATCGTTTTGATAATAATGATTCGTTTTTATCTGCCAGGGAAAATATTATTTTAACCGGAAAAGATATAAGTGTTAAAAACCATGATCAGGGTATTTTAAAACTATGGGAAAGATATCAGCCGGAAGATATTAACAGTGAATGGCTGCGTTTTTCTGTTGAGCCGGATACTATTCCTCCCGGGGTAATGGTTAATGAGATTAAAATTCCCTTTCAGAAAAAGGATGAATTTTATACATGGATTAGCCATGGTATGCCTGATAATCCATCTGTCAGTTCAGAAAATCTGATTATAGATTATAGCAATACAATTAATATAGAGAGTAAGATCCCTGAAAAACACTATCCGGTAAATGAGATTATCAGAGATAGTTTTAGTCATCATTTAGCTGCAGAAAACATATTATTGAATTCTTCATCAATAGATTTAAAGTCAAAAATAGGTGCAATTAATAACTTAAATGTTCAGGCTAAAGAGAAAATATATTCACGTGAAAGTACATTGGCAGCGGGTAAGTCATTATCATTAACAGCAGATAGTATTGAACTTGAAAATACCAATATAAAATCCGGTGAACTGTCTCTTATTGCAAGGAAAGGTGACATAATATACTCAACAGGAATCCGGCCTGTATTTACATCTGACATTTCTGCTCTGCCTCTGTTACATGCACCTGGTGGTATTTATGCAGATGCAGGAAGTGATATTACATTCAGAAATATAGCGCTTACGTTAAATAGTCATGTGGATTTATCTTCCCGTAAAAATATACGGATTGATTTTGACCCGAAAGCGATATCAGGAATATCGACGAGAAGGACAGATTATGAAATAAAATCACTGTCAGATAAATTTCAGGAATGGACACTTTCAGATTATATCACCCTGAATGCCGGAAGTGATATTGCTATTAACGGTACAGATATCAGCAGTAAAAAGGATATTGGTTTTTATTCCGGCGGAAATGTAGATATTACCTTTGATAAAAAATGGGAAGGCCGTAGTGATATCTATGCAAGATATTTAAGGCCTAAAATACGCATTCATTCAGAAAGAAATTTTATTATTAATTCTTCCGGAGATGTAAATCTATTGAATGCAGGCCTGCATGCTGATGAATCTTTATTGTTGTTTTCTGGCGGAAAATTTAATCTGACAGGAATTCCCTATTCAGCAATAAGGTATTCTTATGATGATTACATTGATAATCGCTATGTAAGTTCTTATCTTACAGCAAAGAAAAATATCACATTAGTGGCGGAAGATGATGTTAATCTGCATGCAGCAATACTCTCCTCTGATGATGATGTATATATTCATAGCAGTGGAAATATTCAGTTGGGATCTGAAAAAATACACTATCGTCAGAAAAGACGTGATTACCTGGAAGATACATATCGCCATGTCAGCACACTGGTAAAAAGCAAGAACAAATTAACACTATTATCTGAAGGTAGTATTTTATTTCAGGGTGCTGAACTTATCACAGATGGAGTAATGGATATCTCGGCAAAGGGCGGATACTTATATGCACAGGCAATGGAAGAAACGAGTCATTATGAAGATAAGAAAAAGAAATGTAATCGTTGGACATTCTGTATAACAAAAAAAGAAGTAACAAAGGTAAAGCATGAAGTAAAAAATAAAACGACAGAATTTACATCGAAAGAAGATATTAATTTAATCGCCCTGGATGATATCACACTTGAAGCTGCAAAAATTTCAGCAGCTAAAAATGCCAGGCTGAAAAGTATCTCAGGGAAAATTAATTTTAAAGCTGTTAACGACTCACTTTATGAGCAAACCGTCAGCCATTCCAGGGGATTCTACATTACCCGCCGTGATCAGGGGCACTCGCTGAGCTGCTGGCGGTTACCGCAGATTTATTACGGCGGAAATTTATCTGTTGATGCAGCAAAAGGCATAACCGCAGACAGTAAAACATTCAGCATTCCTGAATTTAAAGAATCCGCAATGATGCTGATCAGCCATACCGGAACCGGTTGGCTGAAAGAACTGATAACCCGCGATGATGTTCAGTGGAACCGGGTTGCTGATGCCTATCAGCGCTGGGACTATAAAGAGCAGCACCTTAATCCGGTGGCATCAGCTGTTCTGGCTGTTGCCGTCACCGCTGCGACATCGGGCTCCGGGCTGGCAGCGTGGGCGGGGAGTACCGCATCTTCCGCAGCCACAGGAACGGCTGCCGCTGTTATTTCCGGAGCCGCGCATTCCGGAATGATAGCACTGACAACACAGGCAGCGGTTGCACTGGCGGAGAATAAAGGCAATTTATCTGAAACATTTAAATCTCTGGGGCGCAGTGAAAGTGTTAAGTCTGTTATTGGTCAGATGGTTGTCGGAGGGGCGTTCAATGGTCTGGATAAATCGATGGGCTGGCAGAACGGAAATCCGGCACAATCGCGGATTCCGTTACTGAGTGACGGAGATTGGCACAAGGTTGCACAACGTGTTTCCGCCCAGTCTGTAATCAGCTCAGCGGTGGGTTCGGCAGTATCAGAAACAAGTTTCAGGGAGAACTTTATTAGTGCGCTTCTCAGTAACACGGGAAGTCAGTTTAATGCTGAAGGCGCAAAATTAATTGGTGACCACGGTGAAATATTAACGGAACCGGGCAAAGCAATTACGCATGCTGCGGTTGCCGCTGTCAGAGCCGAGCTGACCAACCGGAGTGTCAGGGGAGCGGTTACCGGGGCGCTGGCAGCGTCGGCAGCCGGTATTATATTAGGCGATTCTTTAGATCAGACAGCGCAGGAACATGAACAACAGGCACAACTGGCCCGGATGACAGGTGCTGTTGCCGGATTGATTGCAACAGGCCATATCAACGGGCTGACCACTGCGGCGGATGCTGCTGAGATCGTTGAACGTTATAACCGTCAGTTTCATTTGCAGGAATTAAAGGCGATAGAGGAACTGGCTGACGGTGATAATTTTAAAAAAGAGCGCCTGCTTGCAGCAGGTTGCCGTCTGATCAACTGTACTGTGCAGGAATCTGCAAATTCACCGGATAAATTACGTTTTGATGCGTTAATGGCAAAATATCCGGAGACATATCTTGAAGATAATTTACTGACAAATTACTGGGTGACAAAAGCGGATGATGGCATTCGTTATTATCCCTGGTCAGTTGCACCTGAAAAAGTACAGCTTTTTACTTACAGTGAAACTGAAAGACATGATGATATTGATGATTTTGTCCGTAATCAATATGCGGAATATATAACAGATTTTACCGGTCTGAAAAAAGCAACTGCCGATATTATTATCGACAGTATTCTGATGTCATCAGTGAATGGCAGGAGAGGTAATCCTGCCAGAATGCATAAACATATCAGAAAGGTCAGTTATGCAGATTTAAATCAAATCTATACCACCGATAAAAAGGGCAATAAAATCCCGATGAAGTGGTATCAGTCAGGTTCCTCTGTCAACCAGCAGGGTATGCCGTTTGAGCATTATATTGGTACACAATTACCGCCAGGTTCAAAACTTCCGGATAGATTCAAAACCTTTGATTATTATGACAGTAAAGATAAAATAGCGATTAGCGTAAAAACTATTAACACTCAAACAGATAGTAGACTAAATAAACCCGATACCATTAAATATACCATTAATGGCCATGTTAATAAAATAGCTCAGTTTACAGATCACATAAAAGAGGGTACTCCATTGAGCACAGATGATATCAAGAAAAGAGTATTACATATTGGTCTTCCGGAAAAAACAACATCTGAACAATGGAAGTCAATAAATAGTGCAGTAAAGAACGCAAATGATAAAAATATAGATATTAAAATAACCATTATAAAAGGTAATTAGTATGAATTCGATAAATTCTGATGAGTTTAATGCAGTCGTAAGCTTTAATGAAGATTATTTTTATTTTTTAAGGATGATTAATCATGGGTTGTTAATACCGGACTATTTATTTGGTGATATTATTATTCCTGTGGATGCAGCAATTGACAATATTGGCTTAAGTTTAAAGCAGGCTCTCACAAAAAATAAAGATGGAGAGTCTGAAGGTTCTTATATATTTGATCATGAATTAAATAAAGAGAATTATAAAGAAAACATAGTAAAGTTAATGAGGTTATGCGGATATAAGAATAAAAAATCACTTTTTAAAAAAATGAATAAATGCCTTGTAAGGCAAGTCGATAACATTATTAAAATAAAACCTCTAAATCATATTAAACTTGAAGCCTGGGACGGTGATGGTATATCAGAAACTGATTATGTCATTATTCCGGTATCGGCTTCAGATGAAGAGTTGGGCCATGCCGTTATTGAGGCGTTTTCCCGCTGTAAGGGAAGGCAATTCTGAGTTTTTGTCCCCGGCAGTTACCGGAGGACGTAGGGTATCATTGGTTCAGAGAATGATAAAAACATAGAGATTAAAATAACCATTATAAAAGGTGAATAAAGATGAATCAAAGTACTGAACAGGGGTTGAATGCCAGAATAGGTTTTAATGGCGATTTTTATCACGTTGATACCATGTCCGGGCATGGTATTTTAATTGTGGATAACCTGTTTGAGTCTTGTCTGTTATCAAAAGATACCACAGCGGAAATGCTCGGTTTGTCTTTAAAGAAATGCCTGAAACAAAGCCGGATAGTCGATCCGGAAGATTATGATTTTTTTGGCTATGAAAAGGTAAAGGGCAGATATGAAGGATGGATAAAAAATATCATCAAATTACGTGGATATAAAAATAAAAAATCACTTTTTAAACAAATGAATAAATGCAATGCAAGACAGGTTGGTGATCTTATTACAATAAGACCTCTAAATCACGTTAAGCTTGAAGCCTGGAGCGGTGATGGTATATCAGAAACTGATTATGTCATTATTCCGGTATCGGCTTCAGATGAAGAGTTGGGGAATGCCGTTATCGAGGCGTTTTCCCGCTGTAAGGGAAGGCAATTCTGAGTTTTGTCCCCGGAGTTCACCGGGGACGGAAGATTTGACTCAGAGAATTTCCAGTACCTGCTCCGGCGGACGGCCTAGGCGGGCTTGTTTGCCTTTAATCACCACCGGGCGTTCAATCAGCTTCGGGTTGTCATGCATGGCCTGAATCAGTGCTTCCTGGTCGGTCACTGCCGCGAGCCCCAGCTCACTGTAAAGGGCTTCTTTGGTGCGCATCAGTTTGCGGGCGTCATCAAATTTCAGCTCACGGAGCACGGTTTTGATGTCCGCTACTGACGGCGGAGTGTCCAGATAGAGCATTACTGCCGGAGACACGCCGTTTTCTTCCAGCAGTGCCAGAGTTTCACGGCTTTTGGAGCAGCGCGGGTTGTGCCAGATAGTGACAGTCTCAGTCATGGTTTTCCTCATTATTTAAATTGTTTGAATTGCAGCTGTAACTGGCGGATCTGGTCAATCCGCGCATCATAACGGGCCTGATCATAACTGCCGGGTTTCGCCTGACGGGCGGCTTCGGTCAGGCTGCGGATAGCACCGTCAAAGTTACCCATTAAGTTCTGATATTCCGCCCGGGCGGCCAGTTCATCCGTGCGGCGGCCGGCTTTTCCGCCTGCTTCTGCCAGCAGATCCCAGCCGCTCGGATCCGCCGGGTGATCAAAGGTATAATTGCGCAGAATCTTAGTCGCCTTATCATATTGTTTATTCTGAATATAGGCGTTACCGAGGTTTATCTGATATACCGAATTCCCCGGTTCCCGTTTCAGGGCATTTTCCAGCCGGGTCACAGCCTGAGAGGTTCTGTTCAGACCGATATCCACATCTGTCATGACATCGATAAACCAGACATTGTCAGGATCGGCAGCCAGTAATTTCGTCAGAATTTGTGAGGCGGGTTCATATTTGTTGTCACGGTAGAGCAGAATGGCACGGGCATAATCCGCCGCCATTTGTTCTTTACTGTTGCCTTTGCTGTAGTTATCAATCATCTGGTCAGTCGCATTGCGCAGCGGCTGGCCGCCGTACATAGCCATCGCCCGGGCGCGCGCCAGCAGAAAATCAAAGGACTGCGGCGGATTTTTACGCGGCATCTGACCGGCACGGCTGCGCGCATCCGCCAGACGGCTGTCCGGCAGGGGGTGAGTAAGCAGCATTTCCGGAGGTTTGGAGCTGTAACGGGACATATCCACCATGATGGTCATAAAGTCCGGCATACCCTGCGGGTCAAACCCGGCACGGCTCAGTGTGCCCATGCCGATGCGGTCCGCTTCCTGCTCGTTGGATTGTGTAAAGCTGATCATATTCTGCTGGATCCCTGCCATGGTCGAGGTCATGGCGGCAGCACCGACCGGGGTGCCGGTCATCAGAAGCAGGATAGAGCCCAGAGTGGCCGCCCAGGCCAGCGGTGCTTTGTTCTGTTGATCTTCCATCATCCGCGCCAGGTGGCGCTGGGTAACGTGAGCAATTTCGTGCGCCATCACAGAGGCGAGTTCACTTTCTGTCAGGCTGTAGCGGAACAGAGAGGTGTGCAGCACCACATTACCGCCGAAGAAGGCAAAGGCGTTAATGTTCGGGTTGGCTATCAGGAAAAAATTAAACGGGGTTTTGACCGAGTCAGCGTTTGAGACCAGGCGCTGGCCGAGATTATTGATATATTGCAGTAAAACAGGATCATAGACCATCGGGGAACTGCTGCGGATCATCCGCAGATAAAAGTCCCCCATCAGGTTTTCCTGTCCGATACTGAGTGTACCGCCGGCGGTGGTGCCGATTTCAGGTAACGCATCCTCAACCGCAGCCTGTGCGGCAGGCAGCACCGGGAAGGTCAGGGCAAGGCTCAGTAAGACGGCTAACGGTTTTTTCAGAAACGTATTCATAGGATGACGCTTTCCCCGTTGATTATCACTGGTAATAATTCGTGTATCATAGCAAACACTCAAGTAAAATCCTCACACAGTCTGCCCGGTGGGCAGGATTTGTCATATTTTTGCCGCTAATCCCGGGAGCAGAATAATGTTAGATTTGATCATTCAGTGGTACCGACGACGTTTTGCCGATCCGCAGGCAGTTGCTTTGACCGTTATTTTACTGGCGGGTTTCGGAATTATTTATTTTTTCAGCGGTATCTTAGCGCCGCTGCTGGTGGCAATTGTACTGGCATACCTGCTGGAGTGGCCGATTCATCAGATGGAAAAGCGCGGCTGCTCGCGCAAGCTGGCGATTATGCTGATCCTGACGCTGTTTATCGGGGTCAGCGTGCTGGTGATCTTTATTCTCGCGCCGACGGTCTGGGGACAGGGGCGCAATCTGCTGCTGGATATGCCGAATATGTTCAGCCGTTTCAATGAGTTCGCCCGAGAACTGCCGAACCGTTTCCCGGCGCTGATGGATGTCGGGCTGATGGATATGATCCTCGATAATGCCCGCAGCAAGCTGCTCTCGGTCGGGGATTCAGTGGTGAAAATGTCGCTGGCGTCGCTGGTGGGATTACTGGCACTGACGATTTATCTGATTTTAGTACCGCTGATGGTGTTCTTTTTACTGAAAGATAAAGAACAGCTGCTGCGGGGTTTTCAGCGTATTCTGCCGCGTAACCGCTCACTGGCCGGGAAAGTGTGGGTGGAGATGAATCAGCAGATTTCCAACTATATACGCGGCAAAGTCACCGAGATGATTATTGTTGGTGTTTGTACTTATATCGTCTTCGCGGTGGTCGGCCTGAATTATGCGTTATTGTTAGGTGTACTGGTTGGATTGTCAGTTCTTATCCCGTATGTGGGGGCAGTAATTGTGACCGTGCCGGTGGTTCTGGTCGGGCTGTTCCAGTGGGGACTGGATTCGGATTTCTGGACCATGTTTATTGCCTATCTGGTGGTGCAGGGGCTGGACAGCAATATCCTGGTGCCTATTCTCTATTCTGAGGCGGTGAACCTGCATCCGCTGGTGATTATTCTGTCGATCATTATTTTCGGCGGATTATGGGGATTCTGGGGCGTATTTTTTGCTATCCCGCTGGCGACGCTGATTAAAGCAGTGATTCATTCCTGGCCTGAAGAGGTTGCTGAAGATAATATACAGTCAGTATCAAAGGAATAATCAAAAAATAAAAAGTGATGTTTTTATAAAACATCACTTTTATATTCATACCGCTATTCGGTCAGATATCAAAATTATGGGTGGTAACTGACACGTTCTCATTCCGGGAACCATTGCCATAAACACCAACAATACCATGTATTGCAGAGTCAGCATCTGTTCTCAGATAATGGTCATTATAGAATTGTACTGAACCGGCAGTGACATTCATTTTTCCGGTAAACATTATGCCATCGTTTTTAATGTGCACGGCGTCATGCTTTCCTGCAATATTGAATTGTCCGGTTGCAAATGTGGCACCGGTATCATTACTGACAGATAAGGTATTATCTCGCAGATAACCCTGATATGCATTATTTTTCAGGTCAATCATATGGTTGATGTTATGACTGTTAATGGACATATTTTGGGCATAAAAATTATTTGGTTTTTCCTCTGCTGTAGTATTGTAAATGGAGAAGTCACCATTATAATCAGCAGTCAGATTTTTTGTACTAATCTTTTGATAATTAGAAATACTGCCATTTTTTGCATTAATATTAATATTTGATGCTTTAAGATAACCATCATTAATAAGTTCAGAATGCAGTAAGTTTAAGTTAACCTCCGATGATATAATATTACCGTCATTTTTTAACATTGCATTTTTGGCATTGATGGTCATTTTACCGCGTATTTTAGTATCGCTGTCGATCAATGAATTCGAATATGAGCCTGAATTATTAACTACTTTCCCCGGGGTTAATTTAACATCAGAAATCTGAGAGTTAAGATTATTTTTAAGATCGATATTATCTGCACCAATATTAATCGTTGTATGCGGTGAATTAACATAAGAGCTGTTGATTTCAACGCTGTTTCCCGTTAATGTCAGTTTGCTTTTTATCGCATTTTTTTTGACATTACTAACGATAACATTATTCGTTATGTTTTTAAAACCGATTAGTTTTCCTGTAGTAACATCAAGTGAAGTATTTCCGGCTAATAGTGTCAGGTGGCTGACATTAGATACACCACAGCTGTTACAGTTAACGCCATTCGGGTTAGCAATGACCAGACTGGCTTGTTTACCAATAATGGCCATAGTGCCATCGAGCTGACTGATATTGGTTCCGGTTACTTCGTTGATAATCACACGGGCTGATGGTGAATTATCAATATTCAGGCCATTTTTCCCGACATTGAATTCAGTAAAGTAATTGTGTGAAATACCATTTGAATTTGGTATGCTGATTGATTGTGTCGGTTTATTATCCTTAATCCGGATATTAACTTCGGGTGATGCCTGATCTGCCGTGATTTTATAACCATTACGATAGGTGAAGTCTTGTGTCGCTGCCGATAAATAAGCAGGTGATAAAAATAATAATACGGTAGCAATTTTTGTTAACTTCATTAAATATCCCTTTTAATAGTGTGACATCATTGTCAGCAGAGATACAATATCATATTAACTTAATTACAAAGTACTAATATCCCGAATATGTATTTTTTTTAAAAAAACATCCGGAATATAAAAAACACTACCGGGAGATAGTGTTTTTATCATTCCGTCAAATAAATCAGCTGTGAGCTTTGAGGTATTCAAGCACAACCTGATCATGGTCGCTGGTTTTGAATTTATCAAAAACATGCTCGATTTTACCGTCAGCGCCGATTAAGAAGCTGATGCGGTGAATACCGTCATAGGTTTTCCCCATAAACTGTTTTTCACCCCAGACGCCAAATGCTTCAGCAACCGCGTGGTCTTCATCTGACAGCAGGGTAAAATTCAGTAACTCTTTTTCCGCGAAACGGGACAGTTTTTCGGGTTTGTCTGTACTGATCCCCAGCACTTCAACATTGAACTGTTTCAGTTCATCCATATTGTCGCGCAGACCGCATGCCTGGACAGTACAGCCCGGCGTCATGGCTTTGGGATAAAAATACACCAGCACACGCTGACCGGCATAATCGGCCAGGCTGATTGATTCACCATCCTGGTCGGGAAGGCTGAACAGGGGCGCCTTATCACCGGCGTTCAATGGGCTCATTACACACTCTCCGTAAACGTAATAATAAACACAAACATTAATGATTCATCAGGGTAATAGTGCCTTCGGCCTGTAACTCAGCACAAAGACGGTAAAACTGCTGCTGCAGCATCGCGTTGTTTTCCCCTGTCGGGTGATGCGCGGTGATCTGAATCTCCAGCAGTACTGCGTCTGTATCATCCTCCGGCCGGGTTTTGGACACCAGTTCAGCCAGGGTGTAATCCAGTCTCATAAACAGATTGGTAAAGCGTTCCACCAGCCCGGCCGCATCAGGCACAGTAACCTGCGCACTGACACCGGTGGTGGCCGCAGGCTGATGCCCGCGCTGTGTCCGTTTCATGACCGTCAGCAGGTCAAGTTCCGCCGCCAGTACCGGCAGGGTGGCCTCCAGCATGGCAATGGCATTCCAGCTGCCTGACAGCATCATAATAAACGTGAACTCCTCACCGAAAATCGCCAGACGGCTATCTTCGATATTACAGTCACACTCTCCGGCATGACGGGTAATCGCATTCACAATCCCTGCGCGATCCCGTCCCAGTGCAGTGATAACCAGATATTGCTGATCGCGTTGCGGCAAACCCTCATTCCTCTTCATGACACCGTGAATGTGTTAAACATAAAGAAAGATAAGGCCGATAGCAATAACCTGTTGTGTGCTCTGCGGTAATAATCAAATGATTGCGGCATATCAAACCTGTCGGATACAGACACGTTATCATGTGTTCCGCCGTTTTACCGGTGAAAAAAGCGGACATTATTACTTCTTTTTAAGGTGTGCCGCCGGGTATTAACAAAATTCATTAAAAACGTACAGTTAGGGTGTTTTTTTCTGCGCTCTGAACAAGTACCATTAAAATGTTGTCCTATATTTATCCGATTATGAGGGTTTCGTACATGTCACACATAAATGACGTTTTAAAAGGCAGTATTGTTGCGATGGTTACACCACTGGACACACAGGGTCGTGTTGATAAGGCGGGGCTCCGGAAATTAGTGGATTACCATGTCGCGGCAGGTACGTCCGCCATTGTGGCTGTCGGAACCACCGGGGAGTCCGCCACACTGTCACATCAGGAACATGTGGATGTGGTACTGGCGACACTGGAGTTCGCGGAAGGCCGTATTCCTGTTATTGCCGGTACCGGCGCTAACGCGACCAACGAAGCCGTCTGGTTTACTGAGCAATTTGAAAACAGCGGCGTGGCGGCATGTCTGACCGTTACCCCGTATTACAACCGTCCGTCACAGGAAGGTCTGTATCAGCACTTTAAAGTGATTTCAGAGAATACCGCATTACCGCAAATTCTGTATAATGTGCCAACGCGCACCGGCTGTGATATGTTACCTGCAACTGTTGCCCGGCTGGCAAAACTGGACAATATTGTGGCAATTAAAGAAGCGACCGGGAACTTAAGCCGTGTGAATGAAATCAAAACCCTGGTGAATGATGAAAACTTCATTCTGCTCAGCGGTGATGACGCGTCAGCACTGGATTTCACCCTCCTGGGCGGTAAAGGTGTGATTTCTGTGACAGCCAACGTGGCTGCGGCAGAGATGGCACAGATGTTTGATCTTGCCCTGCGCGGGGATTTTGACCGTGCGCGTGTGATTAATAATCAACTGATGGACCTGCATCACACATTATTCTGTGAGCCAAGCCCGTCACCGGTAAAATGGGCCTGTCATCAGCTGGGTCTGATCGCAGAGCAGACACTGCGTCTGCCGCTGTTACCGCTCACGGAAGCGGGGCAGAATACGGTCGGCCGTGCCATGAAGACGGCGGGCATACGATAATATTTTAGGGAATCTGAATGGCAACACTACTGCAAAAATCAAAGGTTACGAAGCTCGCTGGTCTTTCCGTGGTTTTATTACTGGCAGCCTGCTCCGGCGATCAGAACTATAAGCGCCAGGTCAGCGGCGATACTTCGTACCTGGATGCGCCGCAGTTACAGGCGCTGAATGTTCCTCAGGGGATGATCCTGCCGTTACAGAGCGGCCAGTATGATATTCCTCAGGTTAAGCAGGATGGTGCGACCGGTCTGGCGCTGGACATCCGTCCGCCGGTACAGACTGTCAGCCTGTTAGCAGGTTCCCGTACTGAAACAGCAGGAGACGCAAGCCGTCTTCTGCTGGAGAATTCAGCGGAAAACAGAACGCTGTGGGCTCAGATCAACCGCGTTCTGGCCGATCGCTCAGTGCCGGTCAGCCAGCGTGATGAAGCCGGTGGCGTGATTGTCACTGACTGGATTGTCTGGCAGCGTGCGGATGAAGACCTGCCGTTACAGTCCCGCCAGCGTATCAAAATTGAACCGGCCGGTTCACAGGTGGCAGTTGTTGTGACCAGTGAAGGTCTGAAACAGGGTGAAAACCCGGTGACAGACAAAACGGAAATCACCCGTTATAACAACCTGACGCTCAACGAGCTGGTGGACGGCCTTGACCGTATGCGTAATGCCGCGCGTCAGGAAACCAATGCGTCACAGTATGCGGCTCCGGACGTTCAGAGCGGCAGTGATAAAACCGGTCTGCCGCAGATTATTGTCCGCGCGCCGTTTGATGTGGTCTGGTCCCGTCTGCCGGTTGTGCTGGAAAGCGTCGGCATGAAAGTGGGTGACCGCACCCGTTCTACCGGGAATATTGAAGTGACATACAAAGGCCTGAGTTCTGCGGAGTGGAGCAGCCTGGGTATGGATGATCCGTCAGTGGCCGAAGGTGATTACACCTTACAGGTCGGTGATCTGGATAACCGCAGCAGCCTCCAGTTTATCAGTGCCAAAGGGAAGCCGCTGACACAGAAAGAAAATGATGAAATGGTGAAAGCGCTGGAAGCGGCATTCAGCAAATCATCTGTAAAATAATATATTCACGCAACATATAAATGCGTAAATATAATTATCGGTACCGGTCATTGTTAATGGCCGGTATTTTTTTATGCCGTTATTATTTTGTAATAAATTGATACACAACATAATAATTTTTAAGATAAATTCTTATTTATCCGCCTGTCATACCGCATTATTAGCCACGTTTATGCCAGACTCTCCGGTTATATTTAAAAACTTATAATTATTTTGTCGCTATATTCAGCCGTATTGTCTGCTGAATATCAGGCTACCCGGAATTGACAGGGCTGACATGGATTTATCTTCGGACTCTTCACGACCTTTACTGAGCATTGTTGTTGCCGTCTATAACGGGGAAAAATTTCTTCCTCAGTTTTTTGACTGCCTGCTGAAACAAATACTTCCTGCCTGGGAGCTGATCCTCGTTAATGACGGCTCCAAAGATAATACGGATGCTGTGCTGCGTGAATGGCAGGACAAATTCCCGTCTGTCACTATTCTGGAACAGGCAAATCAGGGCGTCTCTGTGGCGCGGAATACCGGTTTTGCAGTGGCAAAAGGGCAATACATCACGTTTCCGGATATTGATGATGTGATTCACCCGCAGATGTACGGCCGCCTGCTGGAAATTGCGCTTGCCGGAAAACTGGATGTGGCAACCTGCAACGGCACCTATGTTTATGAAGACGGACGTGAACCGCGGCCGATTTTCCCGCCGGATCGTCTGCGTTCCACCGGCGTTCTTTCCGGACCGGACTGGCTGAAACGGGCACTCAACTCCCGTAAGTTCCTGCATGTGACCTGGCTGAACCTGTACCGCACTGATTTTCTGCGTGAGCAGGGCTATTATTTTGAGCCGGGGCTGCATCATCAGGACATTCCGTGGACAACCGAACTGCTGATGACCGCAGCGCGGGTGGAATATATTGATGAACGTTATTACGATTATCTGATTCATTCCGAATCGGTATCGCATACGCCGCCTGATGACAAAATCCGCGTACGGACAGTCCATAATTACATGAAAATTCTGGAAATGCTGAATGATATCAATCAGCGCCATGCGGATGTCGCAAAGCAGATCCCTGCCTGTTACTGGCAGATTTCCAAAGAAGGGCTGGGGATCCTGCACACCATCAGTGAGATAGAATCGCCGGAGGTGAAACAGGAGATTGTACGTGAACTGTTTGATCGCGGGATCTGGTCACTCATCTGGGATAACGCCAAAGATTTGCGGCTGCGCTGGCGGCTGGCACGCCGTTATCCGCGCCTGAAAGCGATTCTGAAAGATTCTGCGGAGAATACAGCAACACCGGCCTGATGGCCGGTGTTTTTACATCGGTTACATCCGGACTTTGCGCGACAGCAGTGCGACCAGCAACAGCAGCACAACCACGGCCAGCAGCGCGGCGGGCAGGGTGAAGCGGTAAGCAATCAGCCCGACAGACGCCGGTCCTGCCAGAATACCGAGATAACCCAGCGTGGTTACCGCCGGGACGGCAACGGCCTGCGGCATACTGGTCTGGCGGCCGATAGCGGAAAACATCACCGGTACCACGTTGGCACACCCCAGACCGATCAGCCCGTAACCGGTGAGCGCCAGAAGCCAGTTGTCACTCAGCACACTCAGCAGAAGACCACCGGCAGCCAGCAGGGCGCCCCACAGCACAACCTGCGGCCGTCCGAGTACCGCAACAATTTTGTCGCCGGTCAGCCGCCCGAGGGACATCAGCACCGCGAAGCAGGCAAAGCCCAGTCCGCCCATGCTTTCCGGCACATGACGATACTCTGTCAGGAAAACCGCACTCCAGTCCAGCACACTGCCTTCGGCCAGAAAGGTGGCGAAGCAGATAATCCCTATCAGCAATACCGCACCGCGCGGCACAGCAAATGCAGGGCCTTCTGACGGCCAGGCGTAATCCAGCATGCCTTTATAACTGAGAGCCAGAAGCAGAAGGCAAATCGCCGTCACGGCACCGGCCGCCTGTAATGCTCCCATCCCAGCCAGCATAAAACCACTCATGGCACCCGCACCGGCAATACCGCCGACACTGTAGAACCCGTGAAAGCCGGACATCATTGGTTTTGGTGCCGCTTTCTCAACAATAATGGCCTGAATATTCATGGCACAGTCGGTAATACCGATCCCCATACCGAAAATAATCAGCGTCAGAGCCAGTAAGCCGGTGTGATTAATGACCGCCAGCAGCGGCAGGGCTGCACTAAGCAGGATAACGGAAACGGTCATCACCCTGCGGCAGCCGAAACGGGTGGTCAGCACGCCGGTCAGCGGCATGGCGACCAGCGCACCACCGCCGAGACAGAGCAGTAATAACCCGAGAACCCCGTCATTCACGCCGGTGTTCAGTTTGGCAAACGGCACCAGTGCTGCCCAGGCCGCGGAGGCAAAACCGGCGACAAAAAAGAGCGCGCGGGTGGACATCTGTTCCCGTCCCGCCGGTACGGCCGGTGGTGTTACTGCAATTGCATCACTCATTCACAACAACCTTTGTAATACGAATTTATAATCATAATCATTATACGATTATTAAATATTTTTGTTCAGAATAGTCAGCACCTGCTGATGAAGACGCGGACAACCACTGGCAAGAACAGCTCCGCCCTGTATGGACGGCCCTCCGTCAAGGGTTGTCACACAACCACCGGCCTGTTCAATGATCGGGATAAATGCAGCGATATCATATGGCTGAAGGGCGTAATCAAAGCACAGGTCGATTTTGCCTGCCGCTACCATCGCCATGGCATAGCACTCGCCGCCGAAACGGGTCATTAAGACCTTTTCCATCAGATCGGCCAGCCGGATTTCCGGGAAACGGGGCATCGGCTCCGGTGAATTGGTGTGCAGAATGGCATTGGTCAGGGTGATGTTTTTCCGTGTTTTCATCAGATATGTCCCGTGCGGGCTGCTGTGCCAGCTGCGTTCACCGTCTGCCCAGAAACGCTCACCGGTGTACGGCTGGCTCATCATGCCCATTACCGGCGTTCCGCGACAGGTTAATCCGACCAGCGTTCCCCAGACCGGCAACCCGAGCATAAACGGGCGGGTGCCGTCCACCGGATCAAGGATCCACTGATAGTCCCCTTCGCCGGTCAGACCGAACTCCTCACCCAGAATACTGTGCTGCGGATATGCTGCGCTGATCATTTCCCGCAGCGCGATTTCAGCCTGCCGGTCTGCATCCGTTACCGGATCAAAACTGACACCTTCTTTGATTTTGGTATCGACGGACAGTGTATGCCCGGGTAAAAAACGCGGTAACGTCTCTTGTGCTGCGCGGTTGGCTAACTGATGAAAAAATACGATATCCGGATGATGTGTGTTCACAGAATAACCTCAGCAGTGACAGGGTTTTGATTGACCCGCAGGGAATGCCCGTTTATGATGCTTTATGCAATTTACAGGAGAAATATATGCTCGATTATGCAGCTTTTCCGGAACAACGGCAAGCCCTGATCCGGCAGTTATTACACAGTGACGGCCGGGTACAGTGCAGCACACTGGTTGAACAGCTTGGCGTATCAGAGCACACCATCCGCCGTGATTTGCAGGCTCTGGCGGATGAAGGGCTCTGTAAACGGGTGTATGGCGGTGCGGTCAGTGTACTGGGTGATGTGGCGGATTTTCAGCAGCGGATCGGGCAGAACAGTGCAGAAAAAGAAAAAATTGCGCTCGGTTGTGCAGGATTGATCCGTAATCACAGCACGGTTTTTCTGGACGGCGGCAGTCAGAACCTGTTACTGGCACAGCACATGCCGAAAGATTTTTCCCTGACGGTGATAACTCACAGCCCGCTTATTGCAGCCGCACTGAGTGACTACCCGCATTTTGAGCTGATTGTGCTGGGCGGAAAGCTGCACCGCGCATCCGGCACCTGCATCGGGGCGCAGGCACTGGAGCAACTGTCTTATCTGAATATTGATCTCTGTTTTCCCGGCGGATGCGCACTGGATGCGGACAGCGGTCTGACGGTTACCGGATTTGAGGAAGCCGCTTTCAAGCGGGCACTGATAAGACAGAGCAGTCTGACCGTGGCCGGTGTGACTGGTGACAAACTCAGCCGTATTGCACCTTACCGCGTGGCGGCATGTGAGGAACTGGATCATGTGGTGCTCACTCAGAAGGTTCCGCAATCTGCCCGTGACCTGCTGACAGCCCGGGGTTTATCCCTCATTATGGTGTAAACGCGCTGAATAATAACGGAGTGAAGTATTCCCATGACTGATTTTAACCGTTTACCCCCGGCACTGGCGCCTTATGCTGATGCCATCCGTGCCACAGAAAAACCGGTGGCAGAGATGACACTGACGCCGGCTGATGATTTATCGCTGTGGGAAAGCCATGTCGGCGGAAAGCCTTATCTGCCGCTGACCGAAAGCTATCCGCTGGACAGTGAAGGTGTTCCGCTCAGTCTGCTTATCCAGATTAATTTTGCACAGATGCCGCCGCTGCCGGATTATCCGCGCAGCGGTATTCTGCAGATTTATCACGCAGGTGATGATTTGTATGGTGCTGATTTTGACAATCCGCAGGAACAGAATGATTTCCGGGTCCTTTATTTCCCGGAGATCACGGAAGACCCGGCACAGTTGCATCAGGATTTCAGTGCTGTGCAGGCGGCCCGCGAAGATGAAAACTACTTCTCGCCGGTAACCGGACAGTACCGCATCAGTTTTACATCATCGGTGCAGTATATCAGCACCGGAGACACCGCATTCGGCCGCACCATTTTCAATCGTGATGAACTATATGATTTTGAGGATGAGTTTGAGGGCGGGGATTTCTATGATGAATGGGTTGAGCCGTATGATGAGCATTTCCCGGGGGAAGGGCACCATGTCGGCGGTTATCCGGCATTTACCCAGACTGATCCGCGTGAATACCGCGACGAACTGAAACCGTATGTCCTGTTGCTGCAGCTTGATTCCGGCAGTGGTGACGTGGATATCCTGTGGGGGGACTGCGGTATCGGCAACTTCTTTATCCGTCCGGAGGATCTGAAAAAAGCAGATTTCTCCCGTGTGGTCTATAACTGGGACTGCACCTGAGTATTGATAAGGTGTGCGGGGATGTGCCGCACACCGGTCTCTTTCCGGGTCTGTATCTTTTCTTACGCAAACGATTGCTTATTGCGCCATTCTGAGGGAGAATATTGCCCGTCAGGCGATACGCCTATTATTAATCCTGTCTGGAGAGTGCAAGATGCAAAAACATGCTGAACTGTATCGTGGGAAAGCCAAAACGGTCTACACCACGGATAATCCCGATCTGCTGATTCTGGAATTTCGTAATGATACATCAGCACTGGATGGTGAGCGCATCGAGCAGTTTGACCGCAAGGGCATGGTCAATAATAAATTCAACCACTTTATCATGGGTAAACTGGAAGCTGCCGGTATCCCGACGCAGATGGAACGCCTGTTATCCGATACCGAAATTCTGGTGAAAAAGCTGGATATGGTGCCGGTGGAGTGTGTCATCCGTAACCGCGCTGCCGGTTCGCTGGTAAAACGTCTGGGCGTGGAAGAGGGGATGGTGCTGAATCCGCCAATCTTCGATCTGTTCCTGAAAAATGACGCCAAACATGACCCGATGATCAATGAATCCTACTGCGAAACCTTCGGCTGGGTCAGCCGGGAAAACCTCGCGGAAATGAAACGTCTGAGCTATATCGCCAATGACGTGTTATCCCGTCTGTTTGATGAAGCGGGTCTGATCCTGGTGGATTTCAAGCTGGAATTCGGTCTGTATAAAGGTCAGGTCGTGCTCGGTGATGAATTCTCACCGGACGGCAGCCGTCTGTGGGATAAAGAAACCCTGGATAAAATGGATAAAGACCGCTTCCGTCAGAGTCTCGGCGGCCTGATTGAAGCCTATGAGGAAGTGGCACGCCGTCTGGGTGTGAAACTGGATTAATCATTCCCCTCCTGAATGTATGGCCGGTGATAACAGAACCCGCTTATCACCGGCATTAAGCTGATTTATCACTCCCCTGAAAGAAAGAAGCATTTTTCCTCACTTCATTTTCTCTGTACTATGTAGTTATCCGACTATTATCCGATAAGCAGAGAATCATCATGCGTTGGCAAGGGCGTCGCCAGAGCGACAATATTGAAGACCGCCGCAGTGCGGGGGGCAGAATTCCGGGCGGATCCGCAGGCGGGCCGCGTATTCCGCTGCCGCGCGGCAAAGCCGGACTGGTTGTGGTCGTTATCGTGGTCGTGGCCGGTTTTTACGGCATTGACCTGACCGGCCTGGTTACCGGTGACCCGGTCAATATCGGGCAGACCACCTCACAGCAGCGTCCGGCACAGAGCAGTGCACAGGAGCAGAAACAGGCGGAATTCACCGGCGTGATGCTGGCGGAAACCGAAGCGGTCTGGGGGCAAAAATTCGCACAGATGAACCGGCAGTACCGCGAGCCGAAGCTGGTACTGTACCGGGGTGCAACCCCGACCGGTTGCGGTGCGGGGCAGGCGGTGATGGGGCCGTTTTATTGTCCGGCAGACCAGAAAGTCTATATCGACCTCTCTTTCTATGATGACATGCGCACCAAATTAGGGGCAGGCGGGGATTTCGCGCAGGGCTATGTGGTCGCTCATGAAGTGGGACACCATGTTCAGCACCTGCTCGGTATCGATCGTCAGGTACGTGAGCGCCAGCAGCGCAGCAGTCAGAAAGAGGCAAACCGCCTGTCAGTGAAAATGGAATTACAGGCTGACTGTTTTGCCGGGATCTGGGGCCACGAGATGGAAAAAGCCGGGATCCTCGAAAACGGCGATCTGGAAAACGCCCTGAATGCGGCGCAGGCCATCGGCGATGACCGCCTGCAAAAACAGAGTCAGGGACGGGTTATCCCGGACAGCTTCACACACGGAACATCCGCACAGCGTTATGAGTGGTTCAAACGCGGTTTTGACAGCGGCAATATTGCGCAATGTGACACATTTTCCGCACTGAAATAAGCCTTTCTGCCGGTTTTTCCTGCAAAACCGGCAGAGTTTGATTATCATCGTATAACGGCATACTATTGGCGGCTTTCATTCCCCCCGACACGCAGGATCTGCTATGAGTAATATTGACCCGACCCTGATTATCCTCCTGGTCTTAGCCGGGCTCGGGCTTATCAGTAATAACATGACGGTAACCCTGGCTATTCTTTTTCTGCTGGCTGTGCGCATCACGCCGCTTAACGGCTATTTCCCGTTTGTGGAAAAATATGGTCTGAAGCTGGGGATCCTCATTCTGACCGTCGGTGTGATGGCACCGATTGCCAGCGGTAAAATCAGTGCCAATGACGTTTTAGGCTCCTTTCTGAACTGGAAATCCCTGCTGGCGATAGCGATCGGCATACTGGTGTCCTGGCTGGGCAGCCGGGGCGTCACACTGATGAGTAACCAGCCATCCACGGTTGCCGGCTTGCTGGTGGGTACTATTATCGGTGTCGCACTGTTCAGAGGGGTACCGGTCGGACCGCTGATTGCGGCGGGGATCCTGTCACTGCTTGTCGGTAAGATGTAGCGGTTTTCTATGTTACCCGCACTGTTTCACGCCTGCACTGAACAGCTCCGTATACAGGGTATCCGCCGTCTGTGGGTACTGAGCGGCAGTGACGACTGGTGTGAATCCCGGTTACAGGAAATCAGAGACGTGACGCCCGGTGACTGGCCGGTCATTTCAGCTCATCTGCCCGGCGGCACAGCAGCGGAAAAAGCCCGTCTGTTGCTGGGGCAGGAGTTCCGCCACGGCGTGTTTGATGCCCGGCGCGGGCTGCACAGTGAAGCACTGGCTATGCTGGCCGGCACATTACAGGCGGGCAGCTGGCTGATCCTGCTGTTGCCGCCGGAATCACAATGGCAGACCCGGCCGGATGAGGACAGTCTGCGCTGGAATGACGGCGGACAGATGATCCCCGTGCCACATTTTATGCGCCACTTTGCGCGCACACTTGTCCATCCTGCCCATCTCTGCCGGTATGAAAAGCGGCCATTTGACATGACCCTGTTGCCGCCGCAAAGCGCGTGGCAGCCGCCGGATGGCACCCCGACTCCTGCACAACAGAAGATACTGGCACAGCTCCGCCGTGCGGAAAGCGGCATTTTCTGCCTGACTGCGGCCAGAGGACGGGGTAAATCCGCCGTGGCTGGTCTGTTCCTGGCAGAAGCGCCGGGCCGTCATTTGTTATGCGCCCCGGCAAAAGCCACGGTCACGGTGATACAGCGTTATCTTCATGATTCACAACAAACGGAATTTATCGCCCCGGATAATTTACTGACATTGACGGAAACGGCAGATGTCAGCACATATGGCTGGCTGGTGATCGACGAAGCGGCGATGATCCCGCTGCCGCTGCTCGCACGTTTTACGGCGGTATTTTCCCGTGTGCTGCTGCTGACCACTGTTCAGGGTTATGAAGGCACCGGACGGGGATTTTTACTGAAATTTTGTCACTCATTACCGCAGTTCACCGCTCTGACGCTGACACAACCGGTGCGCTGGGCAGAGCATGACCCGGCGGAAGCCTGGCTGGATGAGGCTCTGCTGCTCACCGAACCGGCAGAAAAAATCACACCGGCGGGTGAGTGTGAATATCAGTCCGTAACACAGCAGGCGTTATGTGATGATCCGGATTTATTGTCCGGGTTTTACGGCCTGCTGACGGCAGCGCATTACCGGACATCCCCGCTGGATCTGCGGCGGCTGGCCGATGCACCCGGACAGAATTTCGCGCTGTTCCGTCACCGGCAGCAGGTGACTGCGGCACTCTGGCTGACCGACGAAGGCGGCTTACCGGCAGCACTGACACAGTCTGTCTGGGCAGGCACGCGGCGGCCGCGCGGAAACCTGCTGGCACAATCGCTGGCGGCACACAGTTATTTCCCGCAGGCGGCACAACTGCGTTCACGCCGTATCAGCCGTATTGCCGTACATGCAGGCTACCGGCGCAATGCCCTGGGACGTGAATTACTGCAGCGGGCGGCTGAGGCGGCAAAAAACAGCGGTATGGACTATCTGTCCGTCAGCTTCGGCTATACCCCGGAACTGGCTGCGTTCTGGACATCCTGCGGCTTTGGTTTTGCCCGCATGGGGACACACCCGGAAGCGGGCAGCGGATGTTACACCGCAATGCTTCTGCTGCCGCTGACGCCGGCCGGACAGGCACTGGCGGATGCCGCTAAACAGCAGTTTGCCCGGGATTGCGCTGTTTTTTCTCAGATATGGGGATTTTCGCCGGTACCGCCGGAGCAGGCGGAATCACTCAATGAACGGGAATGGCGGATGCTGGCCGGGTTTGCGTATGCCGCGAAACCACAGGCGGTGGCAGAGCCTGCACTGGTACTTTTGCAAAGGGAATACCCGGCACAGACAGCGGAATTGTCACAGTTGCTGTCCGGTAAACCGGGGATACTGAAAACTCGCCATATCAGCGGGAAAAAGGCATTGCTTAATGCGCAGCGGCAGGAAACGGCGGCGGTATTACAGACACTGCGCCCGCAGTGGGCGCAGCAGACAGCAGAAGAGATCAGGGCTTTTTAGATTTATTATCCGGCCAGTCATCCTCATCATCCCACTGTGCGTTATTATCACGGTGAGGCGGCAGTTCCTTGCGGTTCTGCAGATATTTTTTGTGATCCACGCGTTTGAGATCTTTAATGGCGTTCAGGATCACGCCGACAAACAGCACCAGGATGACCCACCAGTAGTCTGCTAACCAATGCATTGTTGTTACCTTTTTTTGTCTTTATTTATCAATAAATTAGAATCGATAAGTCACTATCATTCAAAATTCGATCAAAATCATTACCAGGCGGGTTGTCTCCCCGGTTAACTGAGGTGGCTTCCCTTGCTTTCACGAATTCCCCGGAAACGGTTATGGTCGTTATTTCTTTCCTGAAAGATGAAGCTATAAGGTTATCACATCCGCTATATACGGAATAATATTTTGTAGTGGTCAACTAAAACTGGCCACGGTTTTAGAGTTTTTTCGGTATCAATAATAGTTGTAAACGGAATTGATTTCCGTGAATTGATTTTCCTCAGTGGGTCAAAAGCTGAGACCGATACGTTCGCATTCAAGCGCGGACACAAGAACGTACTGAGAAAAACACGCGCAGTAATTAAATCATGCTCACCTCAGTTTGAAGAGCGCAAGTTTACGCTTTGCCATGAAAACAATAGCTTGCAGAATGGAAAGCCGCAGCCATTTTATAAAATGACCAGGGACGGGTGGATGATGATCGTTATGGGGTTTACCGGCTCCGAGGCTATTAGGCTTAAAGAGGCATTTATTGCAGCCTTTAACTGGATGGCGGATATCATCAAAAATAACATTCACAGCATGGAGCGGGAGCGCAATGAAGTAATGCTCGAATTCATGAAAGAGAAGGATATTGCCAGCATGTCCGGGCGGCTTCTCAATCGCTGGGGCAGAATCAAAAAGCCGCAACTACTTAGCCGTATTGCCGAAATTGAAGAGAAAGGGCAGTTACTGCTGCCAAGTGTTGAATAGACCGCGTTGCAGTCTTTTTTGCAAGAAGGGTAAAAGTAATGCGAATGCTGCCGATATTACTAAGTTCACATTAACTCAACCTGTAGGCAAGAATGATCGTAATGGTTATGGCCTTAGAAAAGGCTCCGTTTCTTAAGAGTGGTTATGGAAAAAATGACCACATTGTCGTGTCTGAAAAAAATGAATCTGGTGATAATTACTAGGTGAAATTATTAGTAAAAGAAGTAAGCCGAATCACTGAAGTAGGAAAAGAGCACATGCTTTTTGCTACGGACAGCGCCCCTGACTCTGATGATGATAAAGGATGGGAAAAGGTATGGCAGGATGCAGAGTCAATAGGATATCAATTTTATTAAATAATTAAACCAACCCGCTCCGGCGGGTTTTTTATTACCCACGAGACGCCGATCTCCTCTGCCACATTAGCCACGACTTGCATCACTTCTTACAGTGAGCGTGTGGGCATTCAGAACAATCGGCAACACTGGAATAAAGACACCCTCATATACAGCATCACCTGCCGTGGTAGAAGAAATGGTGAACATTAGTTGGGGTGAGCATGACTGAAAAATACGAAGTCACAGCAACCAAAAAGGATGGCACGACATATCCCGGATTGATGACAACGAAAGATCATCGTGTGACTAATGGCCTAATTGCTATCGCACAAACTGATGGTGCATGGATATACATTTCACCTAATGAGATTAGCAGCGTTGAATATGTGCCTGTGGTTGAAATAGCAGAAAAACCAATCACACTCTAACTGAGTGAATTTTATGATTGGTTATAAAGTGATATATAGTATCTTAATGATTACGTTTAATTCCAAATTGAAGTACTTGATGCATCATAAAAATTAATGTTCATGTCCCGACGGAAAAATCTCATAGAATTCGCCTCTAAACTACGGTTCGGCTCGCTATTAATGTTTCCGAACATACTAATAAAAACACGACTAATATTGCTTTCATTTATTTTACTGAAGATATGCCTATCATTTTCATCCATAGAGTGTCCATGTATAAATAAGGATCCAGATATGTATTTTAATTCTTCAAAACAATGATTTAAATATGGTGACTTTCTTATTTTTTGTAGTTTTTTTATCGATGTTGGCTCAGAAACAAATAGAGGAAAAGTATTGGTGTGCAAATTATCTGCAACAGCGTCAATTATACTTTGGTCATCTCGATCATTAAAACGTAGTTTAGTTGTCATCCCATCATTTCCTTCTAATAGATGTAGAGCTCCATGTAGGAAAAAAATATTTTGTCTTTCCGGTGTGTTCCAACATCCACCTCTTCTAAAACCATCATCGTAATCACCCGTATCAGATAGTTTGTTTATTGTCCAATATAACAAAAGGTCATAATTAAGAGTAAATACATTAGAAAAATTAGAAATAAATTCACATGAACGGCGATATTGTTGTGTGCTTACATAACTGGATCTTTGCGGATGAGAGTTGGCAATTGCATTAACGAGTGCATTTTTTAAATTTTCCATATCGTCAGCAATATAATCAATAAGCTGTTGTGGCGCTCTATAAATTGAATTTACTATTTCGGTAAACTCAAGAGATTGCATAACTTTTTCAAAGTCATAAGTTTCAAGTTTTCTAAAAATATCTTTTATACTTTCATGTCTAACGCCGAAATTTGCGTTATCCAGTAAGTTTCTATAATTAAAAATATGGTGATCATAAGCTTGAGAGAACCCGTTCCCCAACAAAACAGAGATATCATCGCCAGCTTCGGCTAGTGCTTCATCAAATGTCAATAAATCCATAAAAAACTCCATTACAAGGCTTACTAAATGGCACGAACAGATAGACAAAAAATGTTTTGTCGCGAGTAACACATCGATTTAAATGCCACACAGGCGGCTATTTGTGCGGGGTACAGCGAGAAAACTGCAAACCGCACTGCATCTGAAAACCTGTCAAAACCTGACATTCAGATAAGAATATCTGAACTGAGGAAAGAAAGGAGTGATCGACTTCAGATTGACGCTGATTATGTTCTCAATCGCTTTGTAGAAATAGGCCAGATGGACGTACTGGATATCCTCCACGATGACGGAGGTATTTAGCCTATCCACGAATGGCCTAAAGTATGGCGTACGTCGTTAAGCGGTATGGACTTAGCAGAAATGTTTGAGTCTAAAGATGGTGAGCGAGATTTTGTAGGTATCATGAAAAAAAACCAATGGCCAGACAAAGTGAAAAACCTTGAGTTGCTCGGGAAGCATGTCCGCGTTCAAGCATTTCGTGAGCAAGTTAGCAATGAACTGACCGGCAAAGATGGGGATCCGATACAATCAACGGGGTTTGACCTACTAGGTTTGACCACAGAGCAGCTTTTACAATTGCGCGAAAAAGCAAGGAAATATCCGTCTTAAATACTACTATGCCACATAAGCAATAAGCGCGAGAATAACTATGAGGATAGAACTGTAAATTTTATTTTTATTCTTGGTTTTCCATGTTCTCTCATAACGTAAAGGTATGCAGAAAGGAGTAATCTACCGGTGAAATTCTTTATTGATATTATTCAGAATTTCTTTGTTTTCATTTTTGTTGCTGCCAAAGATGTATTGACGTTGTAGCAAATCAATACGACAACTACTGATTTCTTTTCTATCAATTGATAGGTCTGATTCATCAATAAAATCAAAGTGCTCAATAAGAAGTTGATATCCGCCTTGGATTTGCTTATCGGTTACATAAGCATCACAGGTAATCACCTCATCATTGGCTACGAAATTTATGAGATCTCTGCTTTGGACGGATTGTAAGCAGTCGATCAGTTCTTGGCGTAATATTTTATTAAATGGTCGGATATATCCAACGGTTGGGCCAAGATCACAACCGAATAAGTCGTATCGATAAAACTCACCTTCCAATGGCTTTCCGTGTATCTCAAAACGTACATAGCCATCTGGTTGAGTTTGATAACAGTCGGATACAGGCATTGGTTTCCTTAATTAAAAATAATAATAATTTATGGTGGTTTATTGAACTACGGATGAATAAATTTTTCAACGGCGACTGTAGGAAGTTATGTAATGCAGATAGTTTCGATGCAGACTGGTTTTACCTCAAACGAACTCTCTTTAACATAATGGTTGTTACTTGCATAAGTGAAATCAGGTTCACGCAAAAACCATACTAAACCCATCAAAAGTAACGCTTATCCTCAGATAATGTGTCCATTTATTTTGTTACTCATTTGCTATCAAAAAACCTGAAGCGGCTTCGGAGTAATTCGACGCTGAAAGGCTCGTTTTGTCATTTTAGGTGATGTGATGGATATCAATGTCGATCTGTTTGATGAGGAAGTTCGCAGAGAGATAGCACGGCGCAGCCTGCATGAATTGATTCAGTACATTAACCCGGAATATATCACCAGCTACTTTTCAGAAATGGTTTGTGCATCTCTGGATAACCTTTTGATTGAGATGATGACCGGTAAGCACCCGGATATCGCCTCACTGATTCAGGCGAAACTGAATGTTAAAAGTGAGCCGCAGTTTGCCGAAGCATATCTAACCTTTAATGCACTCGACAGTGCGTTTGAACTCAGAAGTGGCGTGTAGAAGCGGGCATCTGTCAGCGTGAGGTTGTGATGAGGTTACCTGCCGGTCATGTCTCAGAAGGCAAGGCGTAAAAATGGCAAAGAGATGCACGCCACGTCAGAACCGCACGCAGTGCGAAAAGGTTTGTTTACCTGCAGATCTTCCTGAAAATTAACGGGTATATTGAAATTTTATTGATGCTGATTAAAATATATTTAGTGATAACAATGAGGACTAATTTATGGAAGCTTTTGCTTTATTACCTTTGATTACAGCAACCATTCCCGGCGGTCTCTTTTTTCTTCCTGTCACATTTATGTTTATTTCCGTCTGATGGACACTAAGGTAGTTATGTTTCAGCTGCCTTTTCCATAAATTGCACCAACATAGTTATGTCTTCTTTAACACTACTGACAAAAATTGTCAGTAGTGCCGTATAGAATTAATTTCGTTCCATAAACAACAGGCAGAAGACATATGTTAAAGATATCATTTTCAACGAGTATGAATGCATCGCCATCCCGTATATGGGAGCATTACATTAATTTTGAGCTTAGAAAAAAGTGGGAAGTTGATTTAGAGCAATTATCTTTTGACGGTGAGATAAAAAGCGGAAATTACGGTAATATGGTTTTAACCGGACTTCCGCCTGTAAGGTTTTTCTTATCAAATATCATTGTAAATGAAAACTTTACAGATGTGGTTGAAATACCAAATACAGGGACTCTGGTATTTAGTCATAAAATAAAAATGATAAAAGAACAATCCATCGTTAGTGTCAGCGTGTCATTGGAATGTAATGAATATAATTCAGACAAAGAAAAATTCTTTTTGGGTGTGACCTCTGATTTAGCTGAAACAGTATTACGATTGAAGCATGTAGTTGAAAATTAAAATTGTTAAAAAGCCCTCAGATTGAGGGCTTTTTAACATAATGGCTGGCAGAACAAAGGGAGGTGTCAGATCATTGCAGAGAAATGATTGTCAGATTGGATGAGTATTAACTAAAGTGACCGGCGGCAGTTGTCAGGAAGAGCATTTGTGGTGTGCAGTCACGATAAGCGGGCCTTTATTTTCAGGAATGCCATTATACAGCTTTGGCCGGTATGTTCCCGGCACATCGGTGATACGCTTTACCTGGTTATATTTCAGGTAATTATATATTACCAACCCACTCAGGCGGTTTTTAAATGGGTTTATTTATCAGTGCATTGAATCTTAAATATGACTTTTTTCATCCTGTATGACTAATGCACGACTGTCACCGTGCTTAGTTATTCACATCCGGTTAAAAGCCGATGCCCGTACCGATTCCCACAGAAGCGCCTTCAGAACCTCCGGATGCACCGACACCAACCCCGGCACAGCCCGAAAGAAGAATAACGGCAATAAAGCAGAATATTTTCAGCATGCGACCTCTGTACATAAACAGTGTGAATAATCCGGATAGTATACCGGAAATAAAAAAAAAGCTCTCTGCATCCGCGGAGAGCTGAAAAAAAGCAAAATAACCAATTGGTACCACGCGGCAGACAATAACAGCTCTGAGTTAAACGGAACTGTAACGGACTAACAAACGGCCAGCATGTTATCGCGTTGTTTACTCTCAACCGGCCCCGGCAGGGGTATTACACTGACCTTTTATGATGCGGTTATCTGGTCTTACCTCTATCTTTCTGCTTTATATCAGAAATAATGATTCTGCCGGTCTGATAATCAGGCGCAGAGTCATAAAGCCGCAGTTTGATCTTTATTTTCTGCTGTAATAGAGTCCGGAATATCTGAATTTTTCACTGTTCTGTTAATTTATATCTCCTCTGTTTGTTATTGTTATTTAAGTAAAAAACACCGTCAGGCAGATAAAGCGATCAGCATGCCTTTTCCATTCGCCGGTATGTCCGGCATCAGCAGAATAATGATTTCACAGGAGCATTACGATGGGAAAAACAATCCGTCAGGTGACATTTGAATTACTCCGGCAACTGAATATCACGACTGTTTTTGGTAATCCCGGCTCGACAGAAGAAACCTTCCTGAAAAATTTTCCGGCAGATTTCCGTTATATCCAGACACTGCATGAATCGTCTGCGGTCGCTGCTGCGGATGGTTATGCGCAATCCACCCGTAATATTGCACTGGTCAATGTGCATACCTCCGCCGGGCTGAGTAACGCGATGAGTAATATCCTCACCGCGTATATGAACCGTACGCCGCTGATTATTACCGCCGGTAACCAGACCCGCGACATGCTGCTGATGGAGCCGTGGCTGACTAATATTAAGCCGGAAACACTGCCGGAGCCGTGGGTGAAATGGAGTTATCAGCCGGTGAGGGCGGAAGATGTTCCGGCGGCCTTTATGCGGGCGTATGCGATGGCACTGCAACCGCCGGCAGGCCCGGTATTTTTATCGATCCCGCTGGATGACTGGGATAAACCGGCGGAAGCGGATGCGGCGGTTGTCCGCAGCGTGTCTCACCGTATCAGTGCCGACCCGGTGCGGATGCGGGAGTTTGCGCAGAGTGTATCAGAGGCGAAAAATCCGGTGCTGATTTACGGCGCATCCCTTGCGCGGGGGGAGGGCTGGGAGGCCGGGATCCGGCTGGCAGAGAAACTGAATATCCCGGTGTATTCGGCACCCGCTTCCGAGCGACCGCCGTTCCCGGAATCTCATCCGCTGTATGCAGGCGGTCTGCCGTTTGCCATGAAACCGCTCTCGGATAAACTCGCCGGGCATGATGTGGCGCTGATCATCGGTGCGCCGGTCTTCCGCTATTACCCGTATGTGGCCGGTGATTATATCCCGCCGGGACTCCGGTTGCTGCATATCACGGATGATCCTCAGGAAGCGGGACGGGCACCGGTCGGGGACAGCCTGTTATGTGATGCGGTACTGGCGGTTGAGCAGTTAACTGAGCTGGTGAGTGCACGACCGGCGCGGACAGCCGCCGTCAGTAAACAGCCGCACGGTATGGCACCGCATCCTGCCGCGCCGGAAGCGGCATCAGACGGGTTACTGAGTGCTTCACAGCTGTTCCGTGCGGTCAGAAGCGCGATGCCGGAAGAAACGATTCTGACCGAGGAATCCCCCTCTAACCTCGGCGAACTGCATGCTGCCTGGCCGGTGGATAAACCGGACTCATTTTACACCTTTGCCAGCGGTTCACTCGGCTGGACATTACCGGCCAGCGCCGGGATTGCCCTCGGTGAACGGGACAGCGGGCGTAACCGGCCGGTGGCGGCGATTATCGGTGACGGCTCCATGCAGTACTCTGTGCAGGGATTATGGACTGCCGCACAGCATCAGTTGCCGATCCTGTTTGTCATTCCGGAAAACAGGCAGTACGGCATTCTGAAATCTTTTGCGGTACTGGAAGATACGCCGGGCGTGCCGGGTCTGGATATTCCGGGGCTGGATATTGCGGCTCTTGCCACCGGTTACGGCTGTAAAGCGGTCCGGGCAGAAACAGAGGCTGAGGTAATCGCGGCCTGCAAAGCGGCATTACAGCGCAAGGGACCGACAGTGCTCGTTGTGCCGATCCGGCCGTCAGTACCGCCACTGATGTGATATCAGTATCAATCATTTGATTTTCTGCCGGTAATAATACTGACAGCAACCTGAGCGGCTCTCTGTGCGGAACAGAGAGCCGTTTTGTCAGCGGATTATCATTTGTGATCACAAGCCGGTTGAATAAGGTGTTACACAACGATAACATTGAGTTGCATTCTCATTACCGGAGGCTCAGGACGTGAAGCCGTTCACCCGCATATTGCTGCTGTTATCAGGCTGGATTGCCGTCATACTGGCAACCCTCGGGGTTGTGCTGCCGGTATTGCCGACAACGCCGTTCCTGCTGCTGGCTGCGTGGTGTTTCTCCCGTTCATCCCCCCGGTTCCATCACTGGCTGCTGTACCGTTCCTGGTTCGGCGGCTACATCCGTCACTGGCAGACACACAAAGGCCTGCCGCGCAAAGCAAAACGGCATGCGGTCATCGTGATCCTGCTGACGTTCGCGGTGTCGCTCTGGCTGGTGAAACTGATTTATATCCGGCTGTTACTGCTGTGTATTCTGGTCTGGCTGCTGATCTTTATGCTGCGCCTGCCGGAAACAGATGAAATGACGCCGGAGAATACCCCGGCGTCAGAGGAGAAATCACCGGATTAATCGCTTTCCGGTAATGTGACATATTGCTGATAAATTGCGTCAAGATTAGCCAGTAACCATGTTTTACCGGCGATATCCTGTGTTTTCAGCACTCTTTCAAGTGTCTCCGGGGTGTAAAGCTGTTCTGCTTCATGCGAGAGCGGCCAGTAGCTGATGTGCCACGGTTCATAAGCCACACCACCGGTCTGGCGCTGTGTGAACGGCAGATAAAAATCAAACTGCGCCATATTGTCCGCCAGCCAGGCGGAAATGGCGGCAAAATAGCCGCCTTCCTCATACTCCCAAGGCTCGAGCTGAAGGGAAGTATCGGCAGGCAGACGGAACGGATCGTAATAATCGACCTCTGTTCCCCAGTGATGGCGGCTGGCACCCGGAATGGCAGACCAGCGCAGGATCGCCTGACAGCGTTCTGCCTCTGACAGCCCTGAGACATCCAGCGGGCGGTTCTCTGCATCATTCACAGTGCGGATCCCGGCAAATTTTTCATTCCAGATAATCTGCTGACGGGAAAAATCGCGGAAGGAGCTGGCGGGCATCAGCTTAAACCCGGCGGTTGCCGCCGCTTTCTGCATGGCGAGAAACGCTTTGGTGGCATTAAATTGCAGGTGATGATTACCGGCAAAATTAATGACATGATCACGGGTCTGCCCGGTCAGCATTTCAAAGGTCATCATAGCAGGATCTGCTCCATAATCCGTTGATAGATACGGCTGAGTTGCTGCAAATCAGCGGCGCTGACGCATTCATTCACTTTATGAATGGTGGCGTTGACCGGACCCAGCTCCACAACCTGTGTACCCATCCGCGCAATAAAGCGTCCGTCAGAGGTTCCGCCGCTGGTGGAGAGCTCCGGTGTCAGATTACAGTACTGACCGATGGCACGGCAGACCGCACCGGTCAGCGGGCCTTCCGGGGTCAGGAACGGGTGTCCGGACAGTGACCAGTGAATGGTGTGTTTCAGCTGATGTTTTTCCAGCAGTGCGGCAATCCGCGCTTTCAGTGATTCAGCTGTGGATTCGGTGCTGAAGCGGAAATTGAACTGAATAAACAGATCACCGGGAATGATGTTATTACTGCCGGTACCGGCACGGATATTGGCTATCTGCATGCTGGTCGGCGGGAAAAACTGATTGCCGCTGTCCCAGTGTTCAGCCACCAGCTCCTGTATAAACGGCGCGGCGCGGTGAACCGGGTTATCAGCCAGATGCGGATAGGCGACATGGCCCTGAGTGCCGTGAATGGTCAGGTTTGCGGTAACGGAACCCCGGCGGCCGTTTTTGATCATATCCCCTAATCGGGACTGGCTTGACGGTTCACCGACCAGACAGTATTCCACCTTTTCATGGCGCGCCATCAGCGTTTCCACCACTTTCACTGTGCCGTTGACGGCTGACGCTTCTTCGTCTGAGGTGATAAGAAAAGCAAGGCGTCCCGGATAGTCCGGATAGCGTTCAGTGAAACGTTCGGCAGCGACAATCATGGCCGCCAGCGAACCTTTCATATCGGCAGCACCGCGTCCGTACAGCATGCCGTCAATCAGTGCCGGTTCAAACGGCGGGGTGCGCCAGTGGCTGAGGTCACCCGGGGGAACCACATCGGTGTGACCGGCAAAGGCCAGCGTTGTGCCGCGGCCGCCCCGGTATGCCCAGAAATTCTGTGTGTCGTCGAAAGGCATGTGTTCGACGGTAAACCCGGCGGCAATCAGGCGTTCAGCCATCAGTGCCTGGCAGCCTTTATCATCCGGGCTGACCGATTCCCGGCTGATAAGCTGTTTTGCCAGTTCTGTTACAGGACAATGCATGGTGTTTCCTTTGTATCAGGCAGGAAGACTGAAGAACTGCTGATAATCATCAGCTTTAAAACCAAGGTGATAACGGCCGTCCGCAGAGATCAGCACCGGGCGTTTGATCAGCGCCGGTTTTTCCGACATCAGACGGATGGCGGACTGCGCATCTGTCACTGCATCCTGTTCTGTCTTATCCAGCTGACGCCAGGTAGTGCCGCGTTTGTTGAGCAGCTGTGTCCAGTCAATATGGCGGGCGAACTCACTGAGCAGTTCTGTATCCGCGCCATCCTGCCGGTAATCATGAAACTCATACGCTATCTGATGAGCATCCAGCCATGCCCGGGCTTTTTTCATCGTGTCGCAGTTTTTAATCCCGAAAATCCGGCAGACGGAGGTTGTATTTTTCATCTTTTATCCTTTGTCGTGAACACGAAAAATAGCATAATGCGGGAATTTGATGCAGTTATCCAGAATCTTACGTGCAGAGAGTATTCGATAAATGCAAAAAAGTGGGGTAGCATTACGCCATAACCATGACAAAAACATCCGGAAGATGTTGAGACAGGATCGATGAAAGAGTACTTAGCCGGAAGCACGCTGTTATTTGCCAGCTTTACCCTCGCGGGACAAACGGACGTGTATCTGAATGAACTTCAGCTCAAATTTACGGAAAACAGCGAACTGTGCCTGGATGAACACAAATGGCCGCAGTTCAGCTCAAGTCAGTCAGAGCCATGGATGATTTCACGGCTGAATGCGCTGGCTTCCGTCGGTTTTATCAGTGCGACTATTGAATCGTCCGGTGTGGAATATCAGCTGACGGACAAAGGTAAAGAAGCCTGGCAGGCGCATGAGGATTTTTGTTACGGCGCACTGCGTATCAGTAAAATCAAGGCGATAGAGCCCCAGGGCAACGGCATCAGCACCGTGTACTTTTACTACGGTGTGACCGGCATGCCGGACTGGGCGCGTGATAAAAACATCCGTTACGCCTACAGTGAAGTGGATACGATCCTCCGGGGGATGAATAAAGAGGTGATCCAGGTGGATGTCCGCGAAAATCCGGACGGCACACTTGAACTGCTCAATTACCCGACGCCGGCGAGTATCGACGAAGAAAGCGAGTAACCCCCGGACAGCCATCCCGGGGATCCCTCTCAGCGGGGCAGCCGGTATTTCAGATAGAGCAGGCTGGCGGCGAGCCGTGTGGAGACATTCAGCTTTTTCAGTATATTGCGGATATGAACTTTCACTGTCTCTTCCGAAATAAACAGCGCCCGTGCAATTTCCTTATTTTTCATCCCACAGGCCAGTTCTTTGAGAACATCGGCTTCCCGTTGTGTCAGGTAACTGACCGGATCGTGATAGTGTTCACGTTCCTGCAAAATTTTATAAATCGCCTCACTGAAGATCTTTTTTCCTTTAAACGCATTTTTAATCTGACTTAATAAATAATCAACATCGCAATTCTTTAATAAATAACCATCAGCTCCGGCATCAATAGCAGCGTATATATCATTCCGTTCCCGTGACTGTGAAAACACCAGGATATAACTGGATATTTTTTTGTGGCGTAATTTTTTAATGAAATCAATACCGGAAAAAGCACGAACATTGATATCCAATATAATCATTCGGGGAGTATGCTGATGGATATGGCTGAACAGACCATTGTTGTCAGTAAATTCCGGCATGATGGTTAACGCATAATCAGGCTGTAAAAGCATTTTAAAACCATAACGTAACAACGGATGGTCATCAATAACCATAATAGTGTGATGAGGCATAGAGTTCTCCCTTGCCGGGTGTACGGTATGAGATAATATTAATTAAAACGATTTAATTGATATATTAATTATTGAAATACAAAATATACCATAATCGCCAGGACAATTAATTTTTACGCAAAAGTGTTATATGTGCAAATAACAAAGTATTTAAAAATAATAATGTCCCTAATAACATGAAGCATATTATAGGGATGAAGTTCATGGTTTAAGACAGGAAGATATAATTGGCGGTATAGCCGGAGAAGGTCGCTATTATCAGATAACCAATAAGAGATATGTTGTTTTTTTCAACAGGTTCAGCACATTAACTACATGAATATTAAACTTTTTTCACTATTCCGCTATTTATCAGTATACTGATTATGTAGCGCTGAATAACGTGGCCGGCGGCAGAGCTTACACCGCCGGTCCGCCCTGACCCTGTTATTAACGCCTGTAAAGGATCCTGAAATGGACGAACAATTAAAACAAAGTGCCCTTGAGTTTCATCAGTTTCCCTCTCCCGGTAAAATTACCGTCACCCCGACCAAACCGCTGACCACCCAGCGTGATCTGGCTCTGGCCTATTCACCCGGAGTTGCGGCTCCCTGCCTCGAAATCGCGGATGATCCGCTGGCAGCCTATAAATATACCGCCAAAGGCAACCTGGTCGCGGTAATCTCCAACGGTACGGCGGTGCTCGGCCTCGGTAATATCGGAGCGCTGGCCGGTAAGCCGGTGATGGAAGGAAAAGGGGTTTTATTTAAAAAATTCTCCGGCGTGGATGTCTTTGATATTGAAGTCAATGAGACCGACCCGGACAAACTGGTGGATATTATTGCCTCTCTGGAGCCGACATTCGGCGGCATCAACCTGGAAGATATCAAAGCACCGGAATGTTTCTATATTGAAAAGAAACTGCGCGAACGCATGAAAATCCCGGTCTTCCATGATGACCAGCATGGTACCGCGATTATCAGCACCGCTGCGGTTCTTAACGGATTGCGCATTGTTAACAAGGCAATCGGCGATGTCCGTCTGGTGGTGTCCGGTGCGGGAGCTGCCTCTGTCGCCTGTATGAACCTGATGGTGCTGCTGGGCCTGAAACGCGACAATATTATTGTCTGCGACTCGAAAGGGGTTATCTACAAGGGCCGTGAAGCCAATATGGCGGAAACCAAAGCGGCGTATGCTATTGATGATAACGGCATGCGGACACTGGCGGATGCGATGCCGGGCGCGGATATTTTCCTCGGTTGTTCCGGTCCGGGTGTACTGACACCGGAGATGGTCAAAGGTATGGCGCGTGACCCGCTGATTCTGGCACTGGCCAACCCGGAACCGGAAATTCTGCCGCCACTGGCACTGGCCGTCCGTCCGGATGCCATCATCTGTACCGGGCGTTCGGATTACCCGAACCAGGTCAATAACGTGCTCTGCTTCCCGTTTATTTTCCGTGGCGCGCTGGATGTCGGCGCAACAGCGATTAATGAAGAGATGAAACTGGCCTGTGTGAAGGCGATTGCCGATCTGGCACTGGCAGAGCAGAGCGAGCAGGTTGCCTCCGCTTACGGTGGCCAGGAATTATCTTTCGGCCGTGAATATATTATTCCGAAACCATTTGACCCGCGTCTTATCCTGAAAATCGCCCCGGCCGTGGCAAAAGCAGCGATGGAAACCGGTGTGGCGACACGTCCGATTGAGGATTTCAATGTCTATCTGGAACACCTCAATGAGTTTGTCTACAAAACCACCCTGTTTATGAAGCCGATTTTCTCCATGGCACGCAAAGATCGCAAACGTATTGTGCTGGCCGAAGGGGAAGAGCCGCGCATGCTGCATGCGACACAGGAACTGGTCAGCATGGGGCTGGCGTATCCTGTTCTGATTGGCCGCCCGGATGTGATTGAAATGCGAATCAAAAAACTGGGACTGCAGATTGTGCCGGATCAGGATTTTGAAATCGTTAACAATGAAAGTGACCCGCGTTTTGCTGAATACTGGCAGGAATATTACCAGCTGATGAAACGCAAGGGCGTGACTCAGGAACAGGCCCGCCGTGCCATTATCACCAACCCGACCAGTATCGGTGCCATCATGGTGCACCGTGGTGAGGCAGACGGTATGATCTGCGGGGTGGTCGGGGATTATCACGATCACTACCGGATTGTGGAAAATGTGTTTGGTTTCCACGAAGGCGTGCACACGGCGGGGGCAATGAATGCGCTCAGTCTGCCGACCGGTAACACTTTTATCGCCGATACCTATGTGCATGATGAGCCGACTGCCGAACAACTGGCGGAGATCACCCTGATGGCCGCAGCCGCGGTGCGCCGGTTCGGTATCGAGCCGAAAGTGGCGCTGTTATCCCGCTCCAGCTTCGGCTCGTGTCCGTCGCCGTCCGCAGAGAAAATGCGTGATACCCTGGCGCTGATCCGTGAACGGGAACCGTCACTGGAAATTGACGGGGAAATGCATGGCGATGCGGCGCTGGTGGAAGCTATCCGCCGTGATCTGATGCCGGACAGCCCGCTGAAAGGCGCGGCAAATCTGCTGATTATGCCGAACGGGGAAGCCGCCCGTATCAGTTATAACCTGCTGCGTGTGACCACCTCGGAAGGGGTGACGGTCGGTCCTGTGCTGATGGGGATTAACAAGCCGGTGCATATTCTGACGTCTATCTCCTCCGTGCGGCGTATCGTCAACATGGTGGCACTGGCAGCGGTGGAAGCACAGACTCAGCCTCTGTAAAACAAAGCGTGTTAATCAAACGCCCCGGCAACGGGGCGTTATACAGGAAAGATATGCTGAAGATTGAAAAAGTGGATCATATCGCCGTGATTGCTTCTGACCTCACGGCCAGTCTGGCGTTTTATTGTGATGTGCTGGGATTAACCGTGCTCAGTGAACACTACCGTGCGGAACGGGATTCTTACAAAGTGGATCTGGCACTTAACGGAGAGTATCTGCTGGAGCTTTTTACCTTTCCGGCAAGTCCGCCCCGGGTATCACAGCCGGAAGCCTGTGGTCTGCGTCATCTGGCATTTGCAGTGCAGGATCTGACCGCATGGGAAACACACCTGAAACAATGCGGTGTCCGTTGTGACAGCATCCGCACGGATGAATTTACCGGCAAATCATTTTTCTTCTGTTTTGACCCGGATAATCTGCCGGTGGAGTTTTATGCCCGCTGACGGATAAAAAAAAGCCAGCGCGATGGCTGGCTGAGAAACTTCGAAATACTGGAAGCAATGTGAGCAATGTCGTTTGCCAATACCTTAGTAATTTACTCAGGTACCGACAACGAGAATGATAATTTTTCCCATTTAAAAAGTAAAGTGTTTTTTTAATAAAAAACGCTGATTATCTGCACAGCAAACCAAACCGCACAAAACAGCAAAAGGTCACTTTATTAAAATTAAGTGTAAAGTTGTTTAATTATTAAAGTTATTCGGTTAAAAAGCCTTGAAATATGGCAAAATGCCCCTATTTTCTGAGGCATATGATGGGCACACTATTTAAAGGATCATACTGATATGATGCGAATTGCATTATTTTTACTCACAAACCTGGCCGTAATGGTCGTCTTCGGCATTATTCTGTCGCTGACCGGCGTTCAGAGTCAAAGTGTGACCGGACTGATGATTATGGCAGGGTTATTTGGCTTCGGCGGCGCATTTGTGTCTCTTCTGATGTCAAAATGGATGGCTCTGCGCTCTGTCGGCGGGCAGGTGATCACCAATCCGTCCACTCAGACCGAGCGCTGGCTGGTGGAGACGGTACGCCGTCAGGCACAGCAGGCCGGTATCGGCATGCCGGAAGTGGCGATCTACCACGCACCGGACATTAACGCCTTTGCAACCGGCGCACGCCGTGATGCGTCACTGGTGGCGGTCAGCTCCGGGTTACTGGAAAACATGAGCCGCGATGAGGCGGAGGCGGTTATCGCCCATGAGATCAGCCATATCGCAAATGGTGACATGGTGACTATGACGCTGTTACAGGGCGTGGTAAACACCTTTGTTATCTTTATTTCCCGTATTCTGGCACAACTGGCGGCAGGTTTTATGTCAAACAACAATGACGAAAACTCAGGCAGCCAGGGCAACCCGATGATTTATTTCGCGGTATCGATGGTACTGGAAATTGTGTTCGGCATTCTGGCCAGCATTATCACCATGTGGTTCTCACGCCGCCGTGAATTCTATGCGGATGCGGGCTCTGCAAAACTGGTGGGCCGCGAGAAGATGATCGCCGCACTGCAACGCCTGAAAACCAGCTACGAGCCGCAGGAAGAGGGCAGTATGATGGCGTTTTGCATCAACGGCCGCAATAAATCATTCAGCGAACTGTTTTTATCTCACCCGCCGCTGGATAAGCGTATTGAAGCACTGCGCAGCGGTGAGTTTCTGAATTAATCACTATATATTGATAAAAAGGCCGTAACGCACAGAGTTACGGCCTTTTTTATGCCTGTCTGCGGAGCAGCAATAATGCCGAAGGTGGCAGCCGAAAACATAATGTGACGGGCGGATCCGATGATTAACCGGATTGTGTGACGCGGGTGGTGAGTTTGCAGGGGCCATAGTGATATCAATAAAAAGCCCGTATTCATATCCTGAATACGGGCTTTCTGTTATCTGACGATAATCAGCGGCGGGATATTATCCCTGCTGTAAATCTTCGTCGTTATCATTATTAAACAGGGTTTTGTCTGTCTGGCCCAGGATCTGGCTGGTGACTGTCCCGGCAGTCATGGAACCACTGACGTTCAGGGCGGTACGGCCCATATCAATCAGCGGCTCGACAGAGATCAGCAGCGCGACCAGAGTGACCGGCAAACCCATTGCAGGCAGAACAATCAGTGCCGCGAAAGTGGCACCGCCGCCGACACCGGCAACACCGGCAGAACTGACGGTGACGATACCGACCAGTGTGGCAATCCACAGCGGGTCAAACGGGTTGATACCCATGGTCGGGGCAACCATCACCGCCAGCATGGCCGGGTAAATCCCAGCACAGCCGTTCTGACCGATGGTGGTACCGAAGGAAGCTGCGAACCCGGCAATAGAATCAGGAATACCGATACGGCGGGTTTGTGCTTCCACACTCAGCGGAATACTGGCCGCACTTGAACGGCTGGTAAAGGCGAAAGTCAGTACCGGCGCGATTTTACGGAAGAAACGCAGCGGATTGATACCGGCAGCGCCGACAATCAGGCCGTGAACGACGAACATCAGCAGGATCGCAATATAAGAAGCAACGACGAAAGTCCCTAATTTAATGATGTCCTGAATGTTTGAACCGGCAACCACTTTGGTCATCAGAGCAAATACGCCGTACGGGGTAAAGCGCATCACCAGACGCACCAGTTTCATCACCCACGCCTGCAGGATATCAATCGCGCTGAGCACTTTGGCACCGCGCTCTTCGTTGTCTTTAATCAGCTGAAGTGCAGCCACACCCATAAAGGCGGCAAAAATCACCACGCTGATGATAGAGGTCGGGTTAGCACCGGTCAGGTCAGCAAACGGGTTTTTCGGAATAAAGGACAGGATCAGCTGCGGCACGGTCAGGTCAGACACTTTGCCTGCATACTGGGATTCAAGCTGAGTCAGACGCGCGGTTTCTTTCACGCCCTGAATCAGACCATCTGCGGTTAAGCCGAAAGCGAGGGTGATCAGAATACCGATTAAGGCGGCAATTGCTGTGGTGATCAGCAGGGTGCCGATCGTCAGCACGCTGATTTTACCCAGTGATGATGCCTGATGCAGGCGGGCAACCGCACTGAGAATAGACGCGAAGACCAGCGGCATAATCACCATCTGTAACAGCTTCACATAGCCGTTACCGACGATATCAAACCACGGCAGCGCCTGTTTTACTGCGTCATGCTCCGTGCCGTAGAATGCATTCAGCCCGAGGCCGAACAGAACACCGATCACCAGACCGGTGAGTACCTTTTTGGACAGACTCCAGTCCTTATTACTGCTGAGCTTCATCAGCACCAGCAGCAGAATAACGAATATGGCGAGATTGCTGATTAATGGAAAGTTCATCCCGGTCTCCGATACCTGTTGGTATGTTGTTATAGTGTGTTGACTAAATCGCATACAGTTATGCAGATGCTAAAACTGTAAAGGATGCGTTATAGATTAACAGGAGTTTTCTGCAGTACTTATAATTAATCTGCATTATTTATAGCTATATTGTAGATCACAGTGGTTGATTTAGCCTGAATCGTCATTAAACGGATGTTTTTCTATAGCGGATGGTTATATAAAACGGATTATTTATAGCCTGGCTGATATCTGAGCCAGTACCAGCTCCCGCAGATGATCCCACCAGACTTCCCAGTGTGCCGGCAGATAGAACGAGGCCACCAGTACAACCAGTGCCACACTGCGTTCCGCCCGTTTATTGGCTTTGCTGCCCAGCAGCGGAATGCAGAAACGCCAGCGTACCGGCCATAGCAGCGGGATCCCGGCGGTCGTCAGCATATCTCCGGCCAGGTGGCTGAGATACCCGACAATCACGGCCTGATAAAAATCCGCCGGAACAGACCAGCTGACCGGCAGTTGTGTGCGGAACAGAATAACGCCGGTCAGAATTGCCAGCAGACTGTGAGTGAAACCCCGGTGGCCGCACAGGCGGGAGATTGGCACAGAAATAAAGCGGACCCACTGACCCAGCATGGATTTCGGATGGTCAATATCCGGCAGCAGTGCACCGGCGAGGGCGCCGGGGATCAGGTGCAGCCAGTCCCCCTGACTGATATCAGGCGAAATCTGAAGCTGATGAACCATCACTACAGAAGCGACAGAGAAAAGCAGGTGACCCTCAGCCGTCATGATACCGGGTAAATACTCAGGTGTTTATTTATACAGTGTTACAGTATAAAGTCTTTTATGACGCCCGGCCAGAGGGTAAGAAAGAAAAAGGCTTATTTATTAATGAATAACTCCGGAATATTTCACTAACGGAGCAGGGCGGGATATTTCCCGCCACAAAAATAATCAGCGGACCATCGCCGCAGTCAGTTCTCTGAGCGATGACAGGCGGTAATCCGCCAGTGACCAGCGCGGGTCGGCGGCCATTTCAGCGGATGGAACCACAATGGAGCGCATGCGGGCGGCTTTACAGGCAATCATGCCGTTAACTGAATCTTCCAGCGCCACACACTGCACCGGCGGAACACCCAGCGCTTCAGCAGCATTCAGATAAACCTGCGGATGCGGCTTGCTGTAAGGCAGATCACCGGCAGACACCACAGCATCAAAATAATGGCGGATGTTAAACATCTCCAGCACAGATTCCAGCATATAGAGCGGTGAGGCGGAAGCCAGAGCAATTTTCAGTCCCAGTGACTGACACAGGGACAGCGCATGTTCCACACCGGGCAGAAGCGGACGCTCTTTTTTCACCATGGCAATCGTGGAATCAATAATCCGCTGAATGACCTCTTCTTTGGAGGGAGTTTGCCACGGCGAAACCTGATACCACAGTTCCACAACCTGGTCGATACGCAGACCCAGCAAATCGGGCAGCTTATCCCGCAGTGACATATCCAGGCCGATGCTGCTGAAAACCTGATTTTCGCTCTGAAGCCAGAACGGCTCGGAGTCAATCAGTAAACCATCCATATCAAAAACAGCGGCCTGTACCGGTAAGGTGTGGGACATAGTGTATGCTCCTGAGATCCTGCAATGAATTAAAACATTCTCTGATTGTAACAAGCCGGGGCAGAGAGTTCATTAAGTGACTTAATAATTTACGGGGTAAAAAAGTCCGGAATAATGATAATGATCTTCTCCTGATTTCTGCGCTATGATTACAGGGAAAAAATTAAATGAGGAAAGCGCATGACGCTGCAACAGGCACGCTGGGTTGCTGTATTTAAACGGGTGGCAGGCTGGGTGGTTTTTATTCCGGCCCTGATCTCAACCATTGTTTCGTTACTGAAACTGGCTCATCAGCAGAGTACCGGCAGTGATAAAATTAATGCCGTTATCGGGGATTTTATCAATGTGGTGACGGAAATGATCCGTGTGAATACACCGTTCCTGAACACATTCTGGAATAACTCCCCTGTACCGGATAAATTACTCGGTTTTGAAGGTCATAATCTGAGTTTTTTACTGATTTATATCCTGATGTTTGTGGGGCTGGCGCTGAGTGCATCCGGTATCCGTATGTCTCGGCAGGTAAAATTTATCCGCGAGAATATTGAAGATCAGGCCATTATTGAAAATGCCAGAGAGAGCGGAAAAACACCGGCGGATTTAATCGCCAAAATACGTATTCCGAATCACACTATTTTCCGGCAAATTTTTGTGCTGTATGTGCTGCCGGTATTTATCGGCGCAATTGCGTGGTTCTTAATTAAGTTCCTTAACTGGTAAGCAAAATAGCCTGAATAAAAAATACCCCGCAGAGTCTCTGACGGGGTATTTTTTTATCTGCAAAACGGGGATTAACCGGCGAGAATATCGTCAATAATCGTCTGCGCACTCTGATAATAACGATCGCCAAATAAATGGCTGCGGTGAAGCTGATAATAGAGCTGATAGAGCGGCTGGCGCTCTAAGAAACCACTTTCCAGCGGCCAGACCTGCTGATAGCCGTCGAGGATTTGCATCGGCAGCTCAGGGAAAAAAGAGAGCATCGCCAGATCACACTCACGATCACCCCAGTAACACGCCGGGTCAAACGCGACTGTTCCGCGGTCAGCCACCGCCGCACAGTTTGACGGCCACAGGTCGCCGTGGAGCAGGGATGGCTGCGGCTGGTGGTCAGACAGCTTTTGCTGTACACGCCGGATAATGCTGTCAATATCGCCGAAGATGATACCTTTTTCTTTCGCCAGCTGTAGCTGCCAGCCGATGCGTTTTTCAGCAAAGAAAGAAGCCCATTTTTTATCCCAGGCATTCGGCTGGGGATTAGTGCCCAGCAGGTTATCTTCATCGAAACCGTAACGGGGTTGCTCATGCCACTGGTGCAGACGCGCCAGTTGCTGCCCGAACATATAGGCGGAATGGGAATCAAAAGGCTTCAGCGGCAGATATTCCATAATCAGGAAACTGAATTCTTTTGTCGACCCGACACCATAAACGGCGGGGGTTGTCAGTGTATGGCTGCGGCTGAGAGCATCAAGCTGCTCCGCCTCGGTTTTGAATACCTGCAACATGTCACGCCGGTTATATTTGATAAAAACCGGATGATCGCCGTAACGGGCACTCCGGGAACGGTGGATTTCACCGCCATCGAGTTGTTTCTTGTCAGAGAACGAGTGTTCGCCGAAATGTTCACTGAGTATACGTCCTGCTGCCTGCCACATGAGCCACCTCACTAAGCCGTCTATCAGTCAGTCTATCTTACCGCCGGAAAATAAAAGAAAAAAGCGGACATCTCACACAAATTACACAGTAAGAGCAGGGAAATACAGAAAAGGACAAAAACGGATGGCTGTTTCGGAAGAGTCCGGAAGCGGGGGATATCCCGGTGACAGAATATCCCCCGTGATGCAGAAGGTCAGGCAACCTGTCTGCGGCGTTTGAGGGCGGATAACCGCAGCTGGTTATAAATCAGTGCCAGCACAAAATAGAGTGCCTGCACCAGGACAATACAGGCACCGGTGGCGCCGTCGATATGGAAGCTGACAACAGTACCGATATAGCTGGAGCTGACAGAGACCAGAATCGCCACCAGGATCATTTTGCCGAAGCTGCGGCACAGCAGGAAGGCGATGATACCCGGTGAAATAAGCATAGCGATTACCAGAATGATCCCGACCGCCTGGAGAGAGGCGACGATGGTCAGTGCCAGCAGTGATAACAGCCCGTAGTGCAGCATGCGGACCGGCAGCCCGATAACCCGTGCCTGGTTGGGATCAAAGCAGTACAGCATGAAATCTTTGTATTTCACCATCAGTACCACCATGGTCAGCCCCGCGATAATCAGAGTCTGACGCAGTTCAGCCTGTGTGATCCCGAGGATGTTACCAAACAGAATGTGGGTCAGGTGTTGTTCAGTATCAATGCGGGTAAACAGTACCAGACCGAGAGCAAACATACCGGAGAACACAATCCCCATCACGGTATCTTCTTTGATCCGGCTGTGTTCTTTCAGATAACCGGTGGCAAAAGCACAGAAAAGCCCGGATACAAACGCGCCGATAATCAGCGGAATGCCCATCACGAAGGCCAGTACAATACCCGGCAGTACCGCATGGGAAATCGCATCCCCCATCAGCGACCAGCCCTTGAGTACCAGAAAGCAGGAGAGAACGGCACAGACCGCACCAGTCAGAATAGCGGCAAACATGGCCCGCTGCATAAACGGAAAGGCAAACGGATCAATAAACAGAGAGGTCAGAAAATCACTCATGAGTTTGCCTCCTGACGCAGTTTTGCTGATTCACGGCGGGCACGGCGGCGGGCAGAGAGCATGCCGTGTTTTGGTGCAAAGAAGAAGGCAATCAGGAAAACAATAGTCTGTAAGGTTACAATCATGCCGCCGGTCGCGCCGTTCAGGAAATAACTGATGTAGGCACCGGCACTGCTGGTGACAGCCCCTAATACAACCGCGATAACCAGAAGCTTTTTAAACTGATCAGTTAACAGATAGGCGGTGGCTCCCGGGGTAATTACCATCGCAATCACCAGAATCGCCCCGACTGTCTGGAGTGCCGCGACAGTACAGGCACTGAGCAGGGTAAAGAAAATAATTTTCAGTGCCAGCGGGTTCAGGCCGATTGAGCGGGCATGGGTTTCATCAAAGAAAACCACCAGCAGATCTTTCCAGATAAACATCAGTACGAGGAAAGAAACCGCAATAATAATTTCCACCTGCAACATGTCTTCATCGGCAATCCCGAGGATATTCCCCATAATAATAGTCTGCACATTGACAGAGGTCGGGTTCAGGGAAACGATCAGCAGACCGGCGGCAAAGAAGGTGGAAAATATAAACCCGATCACCGCATCTTCCCGCAGGCGGGTCAGATGTCGGACAAAGGTCATGGAAAGGGCAGCGAGCATCCCGGTGAAGAACGCACCGACAGAATAGGGGAAACCGAGAGCGTAAGCCCCCGCCACACCGGGAACCACAGAGTGGGAGAGGGCATCTCCCATCAGTGACCAGCCCTTGAGCATCAGGTAAGCGGACAGAAAGGCACACACCGCGCCCACAATACCGCTCACCCAGATGGCTTTCACCATATAGTTGTATTCAAACGGCTGAAGTAACAGCTCTGTCATGGCTGCTCTTCCTTACTGCCGGTCTTCACCGTCAGATTATCCTGATGGCCGTAGAAGACAGCGGCGCGTTCATCATCTGTAATAACAGTCAGTGAACGCGGGTCATCGTCGTCATGCAGATCCGGCCCGGACAGATTGATATGACGCAGCACACCGCCGAAGGTTTTTTCCAGGTTTTTCTGGGTAAACGTGGTGGCGGTCGGGCCGCTGTCGAGCACAGTACGGTTTATCAGAATCACATGGTCACAGAATTCCGGCACACTGCCGAGGTTGTGGGTGGAGACCAGCACCAGGTGCCCCTCTTCACGCAGTGAGCGCAGTAAATCGATAATGGCATTCTCTGTTTTGACATCCACGCCGGTAAAAGGCTCATCCAGCAGCAATACTTTACCGTTCTGTGCCAGGGCACGGGCCAGGAACACGCGCTTTTTCTGACCGCCGGAAAGCTCGCCTATCTGGCGGTGACCCAGTCCGGTAAGACCGACGCGTTCCAGTGCATCGGCGACAGCTTTTTTGTCTTCTTTACCGGGAATGCGCAGAAAACCCATTTTTCCGTAACGGCCCATCATCACCACATCAGAGACCAGGACCGGAAAGTTCCAGTCCACTTCTTCTGTCTGCGGGACATAGGCAATCACATTCTTTTTCAGCGCGGCACGCACCGGTTCATCATTCAGTGTCACCCGGCCTTGTGTCGGTGTGACCAGCCCCATAATGGTTTTAAACAGGGTGGATTTACCGCTGCCGTTAATACCGACGAGGGCACAGATAGAGCCGCCCTCTATGCTGAAACTGGCATCAAAAATCGCGGTATGGCCGTTGTTATAAGTGACAGTGGCGTTATCGACAACCAGCTGTGGTTTGCTGAATTGATCACTCATTGATGAAATCCTTTGGCGATAGTATCTACAGTGGTATTGAGCAGATCAATATAGGTCGGAACAGGACCGTCAGCGGCAGACAGGGAGTCCACATACAGTACGCCGCCGTACTCTGCACCGGTTTCTTTGGCGACCTGTTTAGCCGGTTTGTCGGAAATGGTGCTTTCGCTGAATACAACCGGAATTTTATATTCACGGACGGTATCAATCATGTGGCGGACCTGTTGCGGGGTACCTTGCTCTTCTGCGTTAATCGGCCACAGGTATACTTCCTGAAAACCGTAATCATTGGCCAGATAACTGAATGCGCCTTCACTGGTCGCCAGCCAGCGCTGATTTTCCGGGATATTGGCCAGACGGGCACGGAGCGGGGTATCAAGTGCTTTTATTTTCGCGGCATACTCAGCTGCGTTTTTATTGTAGGTTTCCGCATTCGCCGGGTCATGTTTTACCAGCGCAGCCCGGATATTTTCGATGTACATCAGGGCATTGGTCGGGGACATCCAAGCATGCGGGTTCGGGTTACCGTTATAGGCGCCGCCGCGGATGGAATTAGGGGTAATACCTTCGGTAATGACAACCGCCGGGACATCCTGTAAATTTTCAAAGAAGCGCTCAAACCAGCGTTCCAGATTCAGGCCGTTCCACAGGATAAGATCCGCATCCTGCGCCCGCATAATGTCTTTCGGGGTTGGCTGGTAGTCATGGATTTCGGCACCGGGTTTGGTGATGGATTCCACAACAGCGGCATCACCGGCCACGTTCTGCGCCATATCCTGGATAATGGTGAAGGTGGTTACGACCTTAAATTTTTTCTCCGCTGCAGCGGCATACCCGCTGACCGCGCACAGAGTAAGCAGCAGCACAGCATGGCGGAATATCTGTGTCAGGGACGGAAGGGAAAACGCATTTTGTTTTTTGTTCATTTTATCAGCCTGCCTGGTTAAAGTGTGACAATCACTAAGGATATCGTTATTGATAATGATTATCAATATCATTTGGTGTTGTCAAGCACTTCCGTAATATCTTTATAACATTCAGTACGATCGATTCACACTATGCTATGAATCACATAAAATGTAAAAGTTAAGTAAACTCCTTTTGGTTTATGTGTGTTTTCAGTATTCTTAGCTTCGTCAGAATGCCGGATAAAGGGTAACAGAGTGAAAAAAACCGTTAGTGTGATTGCTTTAGCATTATTGTTGGCGGGCTGCTCAGGAAGCAGCAAACAGTCCCGTACCGGTTCCGGCGGCTGGATAACTCCGCCATCGTCCGGCATCGGTGATTATTCCGGCTATCCGATAAAGGGCAGTGGTGTCTATCCGGCCACTCCGTTTGATCAGTTTATCCGCCAGGCATCCAACCGTTATGAAGTCGATGAAACACTGATCCGCGCCATTATTGAGGTGGAATCCTCTTACCGGCCGGACGTGATCAGCAAATCCAACGCGGTGGGTCTGATGCAGATTAAAGCCTCAACCGCCGGGCGCGATGCTTATCGCGTGAAAGGCCGCAACGGCGAACCGAGCACCCGCGAACTGCTGGATCCGCAAACCAATATCGACATCGGTACCACCTATATCCGGATTATCCGTGACCAGCATCTGGCCGGCATTACCGACCCGCAAACCCTCAATTACGCAACGATTGTCTCTTATGTTAACGGCGCCGGCGCGTTGCTGCGTACGTTTGATAACAACCGTGCACTGGCGATTGAAAAAATCAACGCGCTGTCAGCCGATGAATTTTATGAGCATGTGCAGAGCAAACACCCTGCATCACAGGCACCCCGTTATCTGTGGAAAGTGAAAAACGCGTACCGCGCGCTGGCGATGGCCGACTGACTCTCTGACTTTCCATTCCTGAACTCTTTCTCCGTTGCAGATACTGCGCCGCAGTGTGGATCTGCAGCGGACATTGTCCCGCTGAATTTCCCGCTGTAAAAAATCCGCCTGACCTTTTTACATGTCACCTCCGTCTTCTGTGTATAAAAAGCATACGACCTGCATCATTAATAATGAAGAAAAGAATGGGGGAGTGTGAGGAATTGCGTGTTGTGCGGAAAAAATGAAAAAAAAAGCCCTGATTCAGGATCAGGGCAAGAGAAATACCAAAAGTTCACTTATCTCTACTACGGACGGAGTATAACGGACAACATTTTACAATTGGTGAATTAACAATGATAAATTGTATCAATGTTTTACCTGGTGGTTCTGTGGTGTGAATAATTGAGGGCTGTGATTGTTACAAAGCGGTCGTCCCCGGAGGAAAGTCCCGTTATAATGCGGGACTTTCTCTGTACTGATAATTAAAATTGCCGGGTATGATGACAACACGTATGTTACGGATTTTTATTGCGACAGCCGGACTTTTTCTGTTTCTGTCGGTTCTGCATTTAAGTTTTGGTTATGAATATAAGTTCATTTATGTTCTCAGTGCGGCAGCACTGTTTACCTTCTGCCTGTCATTCAGCAGAGTCCTGTATGTTCTGCTGCTGACGATATATTTACTTTTGGGTCTTATTTACGGAGCAGTGGGGATTAATTACGGTTATCCTGATGTGAATGCGGTTGGTTCACTGATGTATACCGATAACGGGGAATCCCTGGAATATATTGCCGGACTGCCGTTCAAAACCTATCTGTATCTTGCCGGACTGCTGGTCTCTGCAGGTTGTGCGCTGCTGATGACGCCGCTGAAAAAACGTCATCAGCGAATTGTATTGTTTACCGTCTTTTTTATTACCGCATTCTGGTCATCCTCAAAAGATTATATTCAGGGAAAATCGGAAGGATTTGTCTCGGTATTTAAGTCCGGTTTGCCGGAAATCCGTTTTTTCCGTGACAGTTATGAAAGCTATGTGCAAATCCGCAAAGATAATCTGCGCTATGCCAAGGTTATTGAAACCAGTGATCACTGGAATCCGCAGGTCACAGAGACCGGTTATGACACCTATATTCTTGTTATCGGTGAAAGTGTCCGCAAAGATTTTATGCATGCGTTCGGTTTTGAATTACACCCGAATACACCGTGGATGAGCAGCCGCAACGGCCTGTTTTTCGATAACTACATTTCTGCGTCCGGCTCCACCACGCTGTCTCTGACAAATGCACTTGCTGTCCGTGAAGGGAATGTGACAAACCTGAGTGATAATCTTGTCGCACTGGCGAATAAAGCTGGTTTTCATACGTACTGGATTTCAAATCAGCATATGAAAGGCATTTATGATTCTCCGGTGGGGATTATGGGGAAAAAAGCGGGTTTTTATCATTTTCTCGCCCCGAACCGTTCAGATAAAGGCGGGCCGGATGAAATGCTGCTGCCGTTTGTCCGCGATGCGCTGGCAGAGAAGAACGGTAAAAAACTGATTGTGGTGCATTTAATCGGTTCTCATCCGCAACCCTGCGGAAGACTGACTGAAAATTTCGATAAATTTATCGGTTCCCGTAATATTTCCTGCTATATCAAAAGTATTGAGAATACCGATAAATTACTGTCCGATATTGCCGCGATGGCAGGGCAGGAGCATCAGCGCTGGACAATGGCTTACTTCTCTGACCACGGTCTGCTGTTTACGGATAAGGGCACAGAGAATACCAATCTGACACACGGCGACAGCATGAAACAAAATTTTCAGGTGCCGTTTTTTATTACTGCATTTGATGCACAGTCACAAAACCGCATAACACATTTCCGCAGCGGATTATCGATGCTGCCGCTGCTGAGTCAGTGGATGGGCATTAAAGAGGCTAAGCTGGATAATCATTGTGACTGGTTGCGGGATACGGAATGTACCGGGCAAAAGAGTGTGGTGAATTTTAAAAATGAACTGAAATCATTTGATTCATTACCTGAAGATAATCTGGTTCTTCCCTGAAAACGGCCTGCGGCAGATTCTGACAGTACAAAAAAAGGATTTAAAATCCGCCGCAGGCACTGTTTTAAAAAGGAAATGTTCATAATTTCTGCATTCTTTGTGACACGGCACACTTTTTCAGATACCTGGTCACATAAATCTATTAATCCTTATTTGCTGTGCTAGTATGGATTTTGAGTTCCGGCAAGGGCGCCCGGCAGATTATGATCCGCAGGTGTGACCCGGCTTGCAATGTACGCAAGAAATTGCCGGTAACGTACTGAAAATCAAATAAATGAGATTTCTATATGTGATCTTACGTATGGGTCACCACTGTAGATAAGGATTTAAAAATGCCTGTAATTACTCTTCCTGACGGCAGTCAGCGCCAGTTTAACCATCCTGTTTCTGTCCTTGATGTTGCGAATGATATCGGTGCCGGTCTGGCGAAAGCCTGTATCGCGGGTCGTGTCAACGGTACGCTGGTCGATGCCTGCGACATGATTGAACACGATGCAAATTTAGCCATTATCACCGCCAAAGACGAGGAAGGACTGGAAATTATCCGTCACTCCTGTGCTCACCTGTTAGGTCATGCCATCAAACAATTATGGCCGAACACCCGCATGGCGATTGGTCCGGTAATCGATAACGGTTTCTATTATGACGTTGATCTTGATGAGTCACTGACCCAGGAAGACCTCGAGAAACTCGAACAGCGGATGATGGAACTCGCCAAAAAAGATTATGACGTCGTTAAAAAACGCGTCACATGGGGCGAGGCCCGCGAGACGTTTGTTTCCCGCGGCGAAGATTACAAGGTTGAAATTCTGGACGAAAATATCGGTCAGGATGAGCATCCTGCACTGTATTTCCATGAAGAATATGTCGATATGTGCCGTGGTCCGCACGTACCGAATATGCGCTTCTGCCATAACTTCAAATTACAGAAAGTGGCCGGTGCTTACTGGCGCGGCGACAGCGAAAACAAAATGCTGCAGCGTATTTACGGCACAGCGTGGGGCGATAAGAAGCAGTTAGCTGCTTATCTGCAGCGCCTGGAAGAAGCCGCAAAACGTGACCACCGTAAAATCGGTAAGCAGCTTGACCTGTATCATATGCAGGAAGAAGCGCCGGGTATGGCGTTCTGGCATAACGACGGCTGGACAATTTTCCGTGAGCTGGAAGTGTTCGTCCGTGTGAAACTGAAAGAGTACGATTACCAGGAAGTGAAAGGTCCGTTTATGATGGACCGCGTTCTGTGGGAAAAAACAGGACACTGGGAAAACTACAAAGAGCACATGTTCACAACCTCTTCTGAGAACCGTGAATACTGCATTAAGCCGATGAACTGTCCGGGTCACATTCAGATCTTCAACCAGGGTCTGCGTTCTTACCGTGACCTGCCGCTGCGTATGGCGGAGTTCGGCAGCTGCCACCGTAACGAATCTTCCGGTGCACTGCACGGTCTGATGCGTGTCCGCGGCTTTACTCAGGATGATGCGCACATCTTCTGTACAGAAGAGCAGGTAATGGACGAAGTCAGTTCCTGTATCCGCATGGTCTATGACATGTACTCCACTTTCGGCTTTAAAAAGATTGTGGTTAAACTGTCCACCCGTCCGGAAAAACGCATCGGTTCTGATGTTCAGTGGGACAAAGCCGAAGCTGACCTGGCAAGTGCACTGAAAGAAAACAACATTGAATTCGAATATCTGCCGGGCGAAGGTGCCTTCTACGGGCCGAAAATTGAATTTACTTTGTATGATTGTTTGGATCGTGCATGGCAATGTGGTACAGTGCAGCTCGATTTCTCTCTGCCGGCTCGTCTGGGGGCAACTTATGTTGCCGAAAACAATGAACGCGTGACCCCGGTGATGATTCACCGCGCGATCTTAGGCTCGATGGAGCGCTTCATTGGTATCCTGACTGAAGAAACTGCCGGTTTCTTCCCGACATGGTTAGCGCCTAACCAGGTAGTGGTGATGAACATCACTGATTCTCAGGCCGATTATGTCCAGAAAGTCGTCAAAGAACTGCAGGATGCCGGAATTCGTGCAAAAGCAGACTTGAGAAATGAGAAGATTGGCTTTAAAATTCGCGAACACACGCTACGTCGTGTTCCGTATATGCTGGTCTGCGGTGATAAAGAGATGGAAACAGGCGAAGTGTCTGTTCGTACCCGCCGCGGCAACGATCTTGGCAGCATAAACGTGAGCGAATTTAAAGACGCACTGCTTGAAGAAATTCGCAGTCGCAGACTTGAAGAACAACCGGAGGAATAAGGTATTAAAGGCGGAAAAAGAATTCAAACAGCACGTCCGAACCGTATCAATACGGAAATCCGTGTCAATGAAGTTCGTTTAACTGGTCTTGAAGGCGAGCAGCTTGGTGTTGTCAGTCTGAGAGAAGCTCTTGAGAAAGCCGAGGAAGCCGGGGTTGATTTAGTTGAAATCAGCCCTAATGCCGAACCGCCCGTTTGCCGTATCATGGATTACGGCAAATTCCTCTACGAGAAAAGCAAATCGGCTAAAGAGCAGAAGAAGAAACAAAAAGTTATTCAGGTTAAGGAAATCAAATTCCGTCCTGGCACAGATGAAGGCGACTATCAGGTCAAACTACGCAACCTGGTTCGTTTTCTTGAAGATGGCGATAAAGCCAAAATCACACTGCGGTTCCGTGGTCGTGAAATGGCGCACCAGCAGATTGGTATTGAAGTGCTTAACCGCATCAAAGACGATCTGAGTGAATTAGCTTCCGTCGAATCCTTCCCGTCGAAGATCGAAGGTCGCCAGATGATCATGGTGCTCGCTCCTAAGAAGAAATAGTCCGGCAATCCAAGTAATAAATGCCGGGGGCAACCCCGGCTTTTATTCGCCGGATTAATTCGTTGTTTAACAATGCGAAGTGGAAATAAAAATGCCAAAGATTAAAACTGTACGTGGTGCAGCTAAGCGTTTCAAAAAAACCGCTAAAGGTGGTTTCAAGCGTAAGCATGCTAACCTCCGTCATATCCTGACTAAAAAATCAACTAAGCGTAAACGTCATTTACGTCCGAAAGGTATGGTCTCCAAAGGGGATCTGGGTTTAGTTGTCGCTTGCCTGCCATACGCATAAGCAAGTTTTTTAGCAAAGTTTACGACTTTAGGAGATTAGTATGGCTCGTGTAAAACGTGGTGTCATTGCTCGCGCACGTCACAAAAAAATTCTGAAACAAGCGAAAGGTTACTACGGTGCCCGTTCGCGCGTTTATCGTGTTGCCTTCCAGGCAGTAATCAAAGCTGGCCAGTATGCTTACCGTGACCGTCGTCAGCGTAAGCGTCAGTTCCGTCAGCTGTGGATTGCACGTATCAACGCAGCAGCTCGTCAGAATGGTCTGTCTTACAGCCGTTTCATCAACGGTCTGAAAAAGGCATCCATCGAAATCGATCGTAAGATCTTAGCCGATATCGCTGTATTCGATAAAGCCGCATTTACTGCGCTGGTCGAAAAAGCAAAAGGCGCTCTGGCGTAATTGTTCAGACAGAAGAGGGAGCTTGCTCCCTCTTTTGCTATCCGGCAGAAAAAATCTGCGGAATGAATAATTTGTCATTGTATATCCGCATGTTTTTCGCGTAATATGACAAAATACATCCGGTTAACTGATAAATAGTTGAGAAAATGAATAATATCGTTTCTTTCCGCTTCTTTTTTTACTTTAGCGCCTGAACTCAGGGGGCTTTGCGCGTAAAAAAGAAACGAAAAGTAACGCCGTAAGCCTCCAGTTTGGAGGCTTTTTTGTTTCAGGGGCTTGCCGGAGCGGGTGAGATAATCACGTCCGGCAGCACCGTCGTCATAATTGAAGACCACAGGGTCAGAGGAATAGGAAAACATGCCACATCTCGCTGAACTGGTTGCTCAGGCAAAAGCAGCCGTCGAAGAGGCAAAGGATGTTGCAGCGCTGGAATCGGTACGTGTTGAATACCTGGGTAAGAAAGGGCATTTAACCTTACAGATGCAATCGCTGCGGGATCTGCCGCCGGAAGATCGTCCTGCTGCGGGTGCAGTGATTAACGAAGCCAAACAAGAAGTTCAGACCGCACTGAATGCCCGTAAAGATTCTCTGGAATCTGCGGCGCTGAATGCCCGTCTGGCTGAAGAGCGGATTGATGTCTCTCTGCCGGGACGCCGCATGGAAAATGGCGGTCTGCATCCGGTCACCCGTACGATTGAGCGTATCGAAACCTTTTTCAGCGAACTGGGTTTTTCTGTTGAATCCGGCCCTGAAATCGAAGACGACTATCATAACTTTGACGCACTGAATATTCCGGCACACCATCCGGCACGTGCTGATCACGATACCTTCTGGTTTGACGCCAAACGTCTGCTGCGTACGCAGACCTCCGGCGTGCAGATCCGTACCATGAAAGATAAACAGCCGCCAATCCGCATTATTGCGCCGGGCCGTGTTTACCGTAATGACTACGATCAGACTCATACCCCGATGTTCCATCAGACAGAAGGTCTGATTGTGGATACTGATATCAGTTTCACTAATCTTAAAGGCACACTGCATGATTTCCTGAATCATTTCTTTGAAGAAGAAGTGCAGGTGCGTTTCCGTCCGTCCTACTTCCCGTTCACTGAACCGTCAGCGGAAGTGGATGTGATGGGTAAAAACGGCAAATGGCTGGAAGTGCTGGGCTGCGGGATGGTGCATCCGAATGTGCTGCGCAATGTCGGTATTGACCCGGACATTTACTCCGGTTTCGCCTTTGGTATGGGGATGGAGCGCCTGACTATGCTGCGCTACGGCGTGAGCGATTTACGCGCATTCTTCGAAAATGACCTTCGTTTCCTCAAGCAATTCAAATAAGGCGGGATACTCTCATGAAATTCAGTGAACTCTGGTTACGCGAATGGGTAAACCCGGCTGTCAGCAGCGACGCGTTATCTGATCAGATTACCATGGCCGGCCTGGAAGTGGACGGCACAGAAGCCGTTGCCGGTCAGTTTAACGGTGTGGTTATCGGGGAAGTGGTTGAGTGCGGCCAGCACCCGAACGCCGATAAACTGCGTGTGACAAAAGTGAATACCGGCGGTGACCGCCTGCTCGATATCGTCTGCGGCGCGCCAAACTGCCGTCAGGGGCTGCGTGTGGCTGTTGCGACAGTCGGAGCGGTCTTACCGGGTGATTTTAAAATCAAAGCTGCCAAACTGCGCGGCGAGCCGTCAGAAGGTATGCTCTGCTCATTCTCTGAGCTGGGTATCAGCGCTGATCACAGCGGTATTATTGAATTACCGGCAGATGCGCCAATCGGTACCGATCTGCGCGACTATATGAAGCTGGATGATACCGCGATTGAAATCAGCATCACGCCAAACCGTGCAGACTGCCTGAGCATCCGTGGTGTGGCCCGTGATGTGGCGGTTCTCAATAAGATGGATTATCAGGCTCCGGATATGTCCCCGGTCGCCGCTGTTCATCAGGACACGTTCCCTATCCGTGTTGATGCGCCGCAGGCGTGTCCGCGTTTTACCGGACGTGTGATTAAAAACGTCGATGTGACAGCAAAAACTCCGCTGTGGATGGTGGAAAAACTGCGCCGCGGCGGTATCCGCTCTATCGACCCGGTCGTGGATATCACCAACTACGTTCTGCTGGAGCTGGGTCAGCCGCAGCATGCTTATGATCTGGATACCCTTGAGGGTGAGCTGATTGTCCGCATGGCAGAGCAGGGTGAGAAGCTGACGCTGCTGGACGGCAACGAAGTCACACTGACAGATAACATTCTGGTGATTGCAGATCGTCGTGGCGCGCTGGGTATGGCCGGTATTTTCGGTGGCGAGCACTCCGGTGTGTCTGACACCACCAAAAATATCCTGCTGGAAACCGCGTTCTTTAACCCGCTGGCTATCACCGGCCGTGCACGTCAGTATGGTCTGCATACCGATGCTTCACACCGCTTTGAGCGTGGCGTGGATCCGCAGTTACAGCGTATCGCGGCTGAGCGTACCACCCGTCTGATTCTGGATATCTGCGGCGGTGAGCCGGGCGAAATCATTGAAGTGGTTTCTGAAGCAGATTTACCGAAAGCGGCAACGATTACACTGACCCGTAGCAAGCTTGACCGTCTGATCGGCCATTATGTGGATGATGCGCAGGTAACGGATATTCTGACCCGCCTGGGCTGCGATGTGAAAATGTCTCAGGATCAGTGGCTGGTGACTGCACCGTCATGGCGTTTCGACATGGAAATTGAGGAAGATCTGGTGGAAGAAGTGGCCCGTATTTACGGCTACAACAATATCCCGGATGTTCCGCTGCGCGCTGACCTGATTATGACCTCCCGTCACGAAGCACATCTGCCGCTTAAGCGTGTGAAAACACTGCTGGTTGACCGTGGCTTCCAGGAAGCGATTACCTACAGTTTCGTTGATCCGAAAATTCAGACACTGCTGCACCCAGGTCAGGACACGATTATTCTGCCGAACCCGATTTCTGCGGATATGTCAGCCATGCGTCTGTCATTGCTGACCGGCCTGTTAAGCACTGTTGTGTACAACCAGAACCGTCAGCAGAGCCGTGTCCGCCTGTTTGAATCCGGTCTGCGCTTTGTGCCGGATGCGGCCGCAGACCTCGGGATCCGTCAGGAAACCATGCTGGCAGGCGTTATCGCCGGTAACCGTAATGAAGAACACTGGTCATCGGAAAAACAGGTCGTTGATTTTTATGATTTAAAAGGTGATCTGGAAGCCATTTTGGAATTGACTGGCAAATTAGATCGTGTATCGTTTAAAGCAACGACAAATCCGGCCCTCCATCCGGGACAAGGTGCTGAGATTTATCTGGAAGATGAGCATATTGGTTATATCGGTGTGGTTCATCCGGAACTGGAGAAAAAACTGGATCTCAACGGCCGTACGGTTGTCTTTGAAATCCGCTGGGACGCACTGACAAACCGTATTATTCCTGAGGCTGAAGCAATTTCACGCTTCCCTGCGAACCGCCGGGATATCGCCATCGTTGTGCCGGAAAACGTCGCTGCACAAGACATTCTGAACGAATGTAAAAAAGTTGGCGTAAATCAGTTAGTTGGCATAAACTTATTTGACGTGTACTGTGGTAAGGGTGTTGCTGAGGGTTATAAGAGTCTGGCGATCAGTCTGACCTTACAGGATACAGAGCGTACACTTGAAGAAGATGAAATTGCAGCAACCGTAAACAAATGCGTTGCCGCGTTGCAACAGCGATTTAAAGCATCCTTGAGGGACTAAACCTATGGCGCTTACTAAAGCTGAAATGTCAGAAAATCTGTCGGAAAAACTGGACCTGAGCAAACGCGATGCGAAGGACCTGGTTGAACTGTTTTTTGAAGAGGTACGCCGTTCTCTTGAGAATGGTGAGCAGGTGAAATTATCCGGTTTCGGAAACTTTGATCTGCGGGACAAGAATCAGCGTCCGGGCCGTAACCCGAAAACGGGTGAAGATATTCCTATCACAGCCCGTCGTGTTGTCACTTTCCGTCCGGGGCAGAAACTGAAAGCCAAGGTCGAAAAATCGACACCGAAAGAGTAAGACCTGAAACGACCTCTTATGAGGTCGTTTTCTTTTCTGTGGTTTGTCAGACATTAACATCACTCTGACTCAGGTATACTGCCTCCCGTCTTGAACACTGACAGGGATCTCATGCATATTCACAACCCCATCACCAAGCTGGTACAGACGCGGAAAAAGCGGGATGTACAGCGCATAATTCTTCTTTCCGTTACCTTGCTGATAATGATCGCCGTTGCATTGTGCGCCGGTGAGATGTGGATTTTACCGGACCAGTGGTTATCTGAAACCGCACAGTTATTTGTCTGGGATCTGCGTTTCCCGCGTGTGCTGGCGGTGATTACTGTGGGGGCCGGGCTGGCAATGGCCGGTGCGGTGATGCAGGCCATTTTTGAAAACCCGCTGGCGGAACCGGGGCTGCTCGGCGTGAGTAACGGCGCCGGGGTGTTTGTTGTCTTTATCGTCCTGTTTTTCAAAGGCATGCCGCCGCTGTGGGTACTGGGGGGCGGGGCGGTGATCGGGGCGACACTGCTGACACTGATTTTACTCTGGTTTGCTCATTTCCGGCGGCTGAGTAACAGTCAGCTGCTGCTGGTCGGGGTGGCTCTCGGGGTTATCTGCGGCGCATTTATGACCTGGATGGTGTATTTCAGCACCAGTCTGGATCTGCGTCAGCTGATGTACTGGATGATGGGAAGTTTTTCCGGAGCGGACTGGCGGCTCAGTCCGCTGCTGGCAGCGATAGCCGTAGTGGCCGTGTGGCTGCTGTGGCAGGCTCCGGTGCTTAACTATCTTGCGCTGGGCGAGGTTAATGCTCAGCAGCTCGGGGTATCGGCACACCGCTGGCGCAATGTGTTTATTATTGCCGTCGGGTTGCTGATCGGCCTGAGTGTGGCGGTGGCCGGCGCTATCAGCTTTATCGGGCTGATCATCCCGCATATGCTGCGGCTGATGGGGATTACCGATCACCGGACATTATTACCCGCTTGTGCATTATTTGGTGCCGTCAGTCTGTTGCTGGCGGATTTATGCTCACGGCTGATTTTATCCAATGCCGAAATTCCGATCGGCGTGGTGACCGCAACCATCGGCGCGCCGGCCTTTATTTATCTGCTGACCCGGCATCACGGGGGGCGCCGCTGATGGATAATCTGTTACTTGATGTCAGCGGGATCCGCATCGGCCGTCGTCTTACCTGTGATGCCCTGCAATTTTTTGCCGGACAGCAAATCCATCTGCTGGGACCGAACGGCTCCGGCAAGAGTACACTGCTGGCGGCACTGGCGGATGCTGTGCGCTATGAGGGGCAAATCAGCTATCGCGGCACGGATTTAAAATTGATCCCCAAACGGCAGCAGGCGCAGTTCCGTGCGTATCTGACCCAAACCACTGATTGTGTCCCGGTGATGACGGTGTTTCAGTATCTGCAGCTCTATATGCCGGCGGTGCAGGAGAATACACAGCTTATTTATCAGCTGTGCGGCGATTTTCAGCTGGAACTGTTACTGCCGCGTATGCTGACGCAATTATCCGGCGGTGAATGGCAGCGGGTGAAAATAGCGGCGATATTTCTGCAATTATGGACAACGGATGACTTGTCCGGGAAATACTTATTACTGGATGAGCCGCGTAACCACCTGGATATTACCCAGCAGGCGATGCTGGATAAATGGATAGCCCGGTTTTGTGAACAGCAGGGGACGATTATTACCAGCGGTCATGATTTAAACCACAGTTATCTGCATGCCGATGCGGTGGTATTACTTAAAGCCGGTCAGTTACTTGCGGCCGGTGAAACTCAGATAATTATGACTGAAGATATTTTGAGCGAACTTTTTCAGTCTGAAATAAAAAGTATCAGACCAACACAAGAAACACAGTGGCAAATAACAGATTGGCATCAACAACAGCGCTGATTTTTGTTATGCTGTCACATATATTTGTTGTTATGTAGTCGCTGTAAAGATTAAGAATTGTTTAAACGAAGCCCTGGTGTTGAGCGTCAATTGAATCAATTCAGGATATAATCATCATTTCCGATTCTTATTAGGTTGTATTTATGCTTGAGTTTCTTCCGTTTTCCCGGCCAGCTATCGGCGAGTCAGAGATCGCGGCTGTTGAAAAAGTACTGCGTTCCGGCTGGATCACCACCGGCCCGCAAAATCAGCAGCTGGAAGCGGATTTCTGTCAGCGTTTCGGCTGTAAACACGCCATTGCTCTGGCATCAGCAACTGCCGGTATGCATGTTGCGCTGATGGCACTGGGTGTCGGCCCGGGAGATGAAGTGATCACACCTTCACAAACCTGGGTTTCCACCATCAATATGATCGAGCTGCTCGGCGCGGTGCCGGTGATGATTGATGTTGACCGCGACACACTGATGATTCAGCCGGATGCCGTCCGTGCGGCGATTACCCCGAAGACCAAAGTCATCATTCCTGTTCATTATGCCGGAGCGCCCTGTGATTTGGTTGCTTTACGTGCTATTGCGCAGGAACACAATATTTTCCTGCTGGAAGATGCCGCGCATGCCGTCGGTACCCGTTACGGGGATGAGTGGATCGGCGAAAAAGGCACCGCAATTTTCTCTTTCCACGCGATTAAAAACGTCACCTGCGCGGAAGGCGGATTAATTACTACAGATAACGATGAACTTGCACAGCGTATCCGCTGTCTTAAGTTCCACGGGCTGGGTGTGGATGCGTTTGACCGTCAGATGCAGGGCCGTAAACCGCAGGCGGAAGTGGTCGAACCGGGGTTTAAATATAACCTGTCAGATATCCACGCCGCGATTGCGGTGGTGCAGCTGAGCCGGATGGACGAACTGAACGCACGCCGCGCACACCTGGCACAGCTTTACCGTGAAGCCCTGGACGGGCTGCCGGTTAAATTGTTATCCGTGCCGGATTACCCGCATCTGCATGCCAATCATCTGCTGATGATCCGTGTGGATAAAGCGGTCTGCGGCATCGATCGCGATACCTTTATGGAGCAGTTAAAAGCGGTCAATATCGGGACAGGTCTGCATTTCCGTGCAGCTCATACCCAGAAATATTACCGGGAACGGTACCCGTCATTATCACTGCCAAATTCGGAGTGGAACACCGCGACATTATGTTCGCTGCCGTTCTTCCCGGATATGAAAGACAGTGATGTGACCCGTGTGACAGACGCAATCAGAGCTATTCTTGCGGAGCAGAAATAAGTGTCATTTAACGAAATTAAGAAAGTCTCAGTGGTGATTCCGGTTTACAACGAGGAAGAGAGTCTCCCTCAGTTGCTGGAACGTACAATCAAAGCTTGTCAGTCGCTGAAGCAGGCGTATGAAATTGTGCTGGTGGATGACGGCAGCCGTGACCGCTCAGCGGAAATGCTGACACAGGCGGCAGAGATCCCTGAAAACCATGTGGTTGCTGTCCTGCTGAACCGTAACTACGGCCAGCATTCCGCAATTATGGCGGGTTTCAGACAGGCCGACGGTGATCTGGTTATCACCATGGATGCGGATTTACAGAACCCGCCGGAAGAGATCCCGCGTCTGGTTGAGAAAGCAGAAGAGGGTTATGACGTGGTCGGCACACGCCGCGCAAACCGTCAGGACTCCTGGTTCCGCAAAACCGCCTCAAAAATGATCAACAAAATGATCATCGCCGCAACCGGCAGCGCCATGGGTGACTACGGCTGTATGCTGCGTGCGTACCGCCGTCATATCATCGACGCCATGTTACAGTGCCATGAGCGCAGCACCTTTATTCCGATTCTGGCAAACACCTTTGCCCGTAAAACGATTGAAATTGATGTTAAACACGCAGAACGTGAGTTCGGGGACTCAAAATACAGTTTCCTCAAACTGATCAATCTGATGTATGACCTGCTGACCTGCCTGACTACCGCGCCGCTGCGCCTGTTAAGCATTGTCGGCAGTATCATTGCCGCGTCCGGTTTCCTGCTGGCGCTGTTACTGATTATCCTGCGCGTGGCTTTCGGCGCGCTGTGGGCGGCAGAGGGCGTGTTTACCCTGTTCGCCATCTTATTTATGTTTATCGGCGCACAATTCGTGGCAATGGGTCTGCTCGGGGAATATATCGGGCGGATTTATAACGATGTTCGTGCACGTCCCCGGTATTTTATTCAAAAAGTGGTCGGCGCTCAGGCGAAAGAGACCAGTGAAACTGAAACTCAGGAAAAAAACTAATGAAAGCAATCGTATTTGCCTACCATGATATTGGTTGTGTCGGATTGAAGGCCCTGAAAAAAGCGGGCTTTGATATTCAGGCCGTCTTTACCCATACGGACGACCCGGGTGAAAACCATTTCTTCTCATCGGTGGCCCGCGTCAGCGCGGACATGGAATTGCCGGTTTATGCCCCTGAAAACGTTAACCACCCGCTGTGGGTGGATCGCATCCGTGAACTGAAACCGGATGTTATTTTCTCTTTCTACTACCGCGATATGCTGAGCGAAGAGATTCTGGCGCTGGCACCGAAAGGCGCATTCAATCTGCACGGTTCTCTGCTGCCGAAATACCGCGGTCGCGCACCAATCAACTGGGCTGTGCTGAACGGTGAAACCGAAACCGGTGTTACCCTGCACAAAATGGTTGCCAAAGCTGATGCCGGCGATATCGTCGCGCAGGAAAAAGTGACTATCGGGGGTGACGATACTTCCCTGATTGTTCACGGCAAAGTTCGTGAAGCCGCAGAAACACTGCTGAACAAAACTTTACCGCTGATTGAGGCCGGTACTTACAAAACCACCGCTCAGGATGAATCTCAGGCAACATACTTCGGCCGCCGTTGCGCGGAAGATGGCCTGATCGACTGGAATCAGCCTGCTGCACAGATCCACAACCTGGTCCGCGCGGTGACAGAACCGTATCCGGGTGCATTCACCTTCCTGGGTGAGCGCAAAATGATCATCTGGCGCAGCCGCGTGCTGACTGATAACAAAGGCAAACGTCCGGGAACCGTTATTTCAGCTGAACCGCTGGTGATTGCCTGCGGAAACGGCGCGCTGGAAGTGATCAGCGGTCAGGGTGAATCCGGCCTGTACGTGCAGGGCGCCCGTCTGGCAGCAGAAATGGGTATCGTGACTGATGTCCGCGTCGGCCCGAAAGCCACTGCGCAGGTTGCCCGCCGCAAGCGTGTGCTGATCCTGGGTGTGAACGGTTTCATCGGTAACCACCTGACAGAACGTCTGCTGGAAGACGGCAACTACGATATCTATGGTATGGATATCAGCTCTTCCGCGATTGACCGTTTCATCGGTGATGAGCGTTTCCACTTTATCGAAGGGGATGTCAGCATTCACACCGAGTGGATTGAGTATCACATCAAAAAATGTGATGTCATTCTGCCGCTGGTGGCGATTGCCACACCAATCGAGTACACCCGTAACCCGCTGCGCGTGTTCGAGCTGGACTTCGAAGAAAACCTGAAAATCGTCCGTTACTGCGCGAAATACAACAAACGCATCATCTTCCCGTCCACCTCCGAAGTGTACGGTATGTGTGATGACAAAGAATTTGACGAAGATAATTCACGCCTGATTGTCGGCCCGATTAACAAACAGCGCTGGATCTACTCTGTTTCCAAACAGCTGCTTGACCGGGTTATCTGGGCATACGGCGCGAAAGAAGGTCTGAAATTCACGCTGTTCCGTCCGTTCAACTGGATGGGACCGCGTCTGGACAGCCTGAACTCTGCCCGTATCGGCAGCTCCCGTGCAATCACTCAGCTGATCCTGAACCTGGTGGAAGGTTCGCCGATTAAACTGGTTGACGGTGGTGAGCAGAAACGCTGTTTTACTGATATTCACGACGGTATCGAAGCACTGTTCCGCATCATTGAAAACCGTGACGGCAAGTGTGACGGCCAGATCATCAACATCGGTAACCCGGTGAACGAAGCGAGTATCCGCGAACTGGCAGAAATGCTGCTCGACTGCTTCGAGAAACATCCGCTGCGTGATAACTTCCCGCCATTTGCCGGCTTCCGTAAAATCGAAAGCAGCACTTACTACGGTAAAGGTTACCAGGACGTGGAGCACCGTAAGCCAAGCATCAAAAACGCTGAGCGTTTACTGGACTGGAAACCGACTATCGATACCCGCCAGACTGTGGAAGAAACTCTCGACTTCTTCCTGCGCGGTGCGGTTGAAGAGCTGAGGAACGACGAGTAATGAAAAATGTCGGCCTGCGGGTTGACGTGGATACTTACCGCGGCACACTGGAAGGTGTGCCGCAGTTACTGAAGGTATTTGCGCAGCACGATATTAAAGCCAGTTTTTTCTTCAGCGTCGGGCCGGACAATATGGGGCGTCACTTGTGGCGCCTTTTGCGTCCTAAGTTCCTGTGGAAAATGCTGCGCTCCAATGCGGCTTCATTATACGGCCTCGATATTCTGCTGGCCGGTACGGCGTGGCCGGGTAAGAAAATTGCCCGGGACCTGGGTTACCTGATGAAACAGACGCTGGATGCCGGTCATGAAGTCGGCCTGCATGCGTGGGATCACCAGGGCTGGCAGGCGAAAATCGGCCGCTGGACACCGGCTCAAATCACAGAGCAGATTCGTCTGGGAACCGATGCCTTATCACAGGCTACCGGGCAGCCGGTGCAGTGCTCTGCGGTAGCGGGCTGGCGCGCGGATGAACGTGTGATTGAAGCCAAACAGGCGTTTGGTTTTGCCTACAACAGTGATTGCCGCGGAACGCATCCGTTTCGTCCGCTTCTTGCAGACGGGACTACCGGAACCGTGCAGATTCCTGTTACACTGCCGACCTATGATGAAGTGGTGGGACCGCAGGTGGCTGATGCGGATTTCAACGACTTTATCCTCGATGCAATCAGACGGGATCAGGGCGTACCGGTCTATACTATCCACACAGAAGTGGAAGGCATGTCCAAAGCCGCACAGTTTGAGGCGTTGCTGGATCGGATTAAAAATGAGGATTTCCGCTTTTGTCCGCTCAGTGAACTGCTGCCGTCTGATTTATCAACATTACCGACAGGCAAAGTGGTCCGGGGGGATTTCCCCGGCCGGGAAGGGTGGCTGGGCTGCCAACAAGAGGGATAGCATTGCATGCTGAATAACCGGGCGAGTAAAATCGGAGCCTTTCTGCTGGCTCTTTTTTTCGTGTTAACTTACCTTTTCCCGATCAATGATCGTCTGCTCTGGCATCCGGATGAAACCCGGTATGCGGAAATCAGCCGTGAAATGGTGACACAGGGCGACTGGGTTGTCCCTAAATTACTCGATCTGCGTTATTTTGAAAAACCGGTGGCCGGTTACTGGGTGAATAATGTCAGCCAGCTGGTCTTCGGTCATACCAATTTTGCTGTCCGTGCAGGCTCTGTCTTCAGCATTCTTATCAGCACTCTGCTGGTTTACTGGATGACCCTCCTGATGTGGCGCAACCGTCACACGGCATTTGTTGCGTCGCTGGTCTTTGTCTCCATGTTTCTGGTGTTCAGTGTCGGCACATACAGTGTGCTCGACCCGATGTTTGCCATGTGGGTGATTGCCTCGATGGCCTTCAGCTTCAGGGCACTGAAAGCCGAAAATGTGAAAACCAGGATAACCTCCTGGTGTCTGCTTGGTCTGGCCTGCGGTATGGGCTTTATGACCAAAGGTTTCCTTGCGCTGGCGATCCCGGTGGTGGCAATGCTGCCGGTGATGCTGTATCAGCGGCGTTTCACTGAGTTACTGAAATTCGGTCCGCTGGCGGTTTTCTGCGCGGTGCTGATCAGCCTGCCGTGGGCGATAGCGGTTCATCAGCAGGAGCCGGATTACTGGCGCTATTTCATTGTGGTGGAGCATTTCCAGCGTTTCTCCGGGGAAGATGCCCAGCACGCCTCACCGGTCTGGTACTACATCCCGGTGATCCTGCTAGGTTGCCTGCCGTGGCTGGCGTTACTGCCCGGCGCATTGTTTAAAGGCTGGAAAGAGCGGCGCAATAATCCGCCGATGTTTTTCCTGTTCTGCTGGTTTGTTGCTCCGTTCCTGCTGTTCAGTATTGCCAAAGGTAAACTACCGACTTATATGCTGCCGCTGATGGCACCGCTCGCGGTCATGATCGCCAAATACGGCGTTGACTGTGTGCGCAAACACCGGATGAAAGCATTACAGGCGAACGGTATTCTGAACCTGACCTTTGGTGCGGTGGCGGTCGCCGGGCTGATCGTGGCCAGTTATCTGGTGAAAAAACCAATCTATCAGCCGGATGAATGGTCCAAAGTGGTACTGGGTATTGTCGCCTTTACTATCTGGGGCATCATCGGGTATCTCTGTTATCTGCTGAAAGCAAAACACTGGCTGTGGGCGGCTTCCTGCTCACTGGTGATCAGTCTGACATTCGGCAGCGCGGTACCTGATCGTTCCGTGGATTCCAAACTGCCGCAGGCGTTTATCCGCCAGAATATGGCTGATCTGGAAAAAAGTCCGTTTATTGTCAGTAACAGTGTCGGTATCGGTGCCGGGCTGGCCTGGGAGCTGAAACGCGGTGATATTTATCTGCTGAATAATTCCGGTGAGCTGACTTACGGCCTGAAATATCCGGACAGTGAATACCGGCTGCTGAATGATGCGACTTTCGCAGACTGGCTGGCGGAAACCCGCAAAAAAGGGCAGGTCGCACTGCTGGTAACAGATAAAAATGATACCTACGATGCCAAACTGCCGCCGGCGGACAAACGGACCGAAAACAGCCGGATGACCCTCTATATCTATGATAAACAGCCATAAGGTGTGATGGTGTTCGGGCAAATTGTTTTACTGATTATTGTCAGTTTTCTTACCTGTGGCGGCCAGATCTGCCAGAAACAGGCGGTGGATGTCTGGCAGGCGGCGCAGGAAAATGCAAAACGCAGAGGCCTGTACTGGCTGGTGCTGGCGGTGTTTCTGCTCGGCCTGGGGATGCTGCTGTGGCTGAAACTCCTGCAGGTTATGCCGCTGAATATCGCTTATCCGATGCTGAGCATCAACTTTGTGGTAGTCACCCTGGTGGCACAGTTTTTATACGGTGAGCGGGTGACCCGCAAGCACTGGTGCGGTGTGGCCGCGATTGTCACCGGCGTGATTCTGATGGGAGCGGGACACTGATGCGCGGATATCTCTGGGTGCTCGGCAGTGTGCTGTTTGTCACCGCCGCTCAGCTGCTGCTGAAACTGGGCGTGACACAATTACCCGATATTGCACTGAGCTCACAATGGCTGGATATCCGCTGGTTGTTATCTCAGTGGCAGCCGTTTGCAGTCGTTTTCGCCGGATTGGCGGGGTATGTCCTGTCAATGGTGTGCTGGCTGCTCGCGTTGCGGGATTTGCCGCTCAATAAAGCCTATCCGCTTATCAGCCTGAGTTATGTGTTTGTCTATCTGCTGGCTGCCTTCCTGCCCTGGTTTAATGAAGGTGTGTCGCTGATAAAGAGCATCGGTATTATTTTTATTTTGTTTGGTGTGCGTCTGATCCACAGCAAAGAGAAGCCGGCCGCATAGTCACGGGGCGGTTTACTGTTTTATTAAGCCGCCATTAACCGTTAAGCCTGAATTAATCCTCCCTTTTATTCTTTCTTGTATAACAAAAATATCCTGTTCTTCCGTGAATTATTCTGCAGGGCTCTGGTCTTAATGGAAGTAACAGAGATAGTTACCTTATTGTTATAAAATTGTATCCTTGTCCGGAGGTTATATTGGACGTTAACAGCCGTAAGTCCGCGTTTAATGTGGCGTATCCGTCTGCCGCAATGTGGACTGTGTTATTTCTGTTGTTTATTGCAGTGACCTATTTTATTCCTTTGGAATTCCGTGCGTTATGGCAGCCGGATGAAACCCGCTATGCGGAAATAAGCCGGGAAATGCTGGCTGACGGCAACTGGGTGGTGCCGCATCTGCTGGATATCCGCTATTTTGAAAAACCGGTGGCGGGTTACTGGGTAAATAACATCAGTCAGATGCTGTTCGGTCACACACAATTTGCTGTGCGTTTTGGTGTTCTGTTCTCGACGATGGTCAGCACATTGCTGGTTTACCGGCTGGCAATGAAAATGTGGGATGAAAAAGTCATCGCCCGTACAGCGGCCTTCCTGTATGCCAGTATGTTACTGGTGCTGGCGCTCGGGACCTACAGCACGCTGGATCCGATTCTGACCATGTGGGTCACGCTGGTGATTTACCTCAGTTATGGCCTGACCACCGCGCAGTCACGCCGTGCATTGCTGGGCTACTGGATCACCTTCGGGCTGGCCTGCGGCATGGCGCTGATGACAAAAGGCTTTCTGGCATTGGTGCTGCCTGTTATCGCACTGATCCCGGTGCATATTTTCTACCATCGTTTTAAAACCATGCTCTGTTATTGCTGGGCGGGAATTGCGGCCGCCGGGCTTATCACACTGCCGTGGGCGCTGGCGATATATCACGCCGAACCTGATTTCTGGCGCTATTTTGTGATGGTTGAGCACATCCAGCGTTTTATGAGTAAAGAGGCACAAAACCTCTCGCCGTTCTGGTTCTTTATTCCGATTTTGTTTGCCGGTGTTTTACCCTGGAGTGGTTTTTTATTCGGGGCATTAAAACAGGGCTGGCAACAGCGCCGTGAAAATAAGCCGTTATTCTTCCTGCTGTGCTGGACAGTATTACCGTTCTTATTTTTCAGTATCGCCAAAGGAAAATTACTGACTTATATTCTGCCGGTTATTGCACCGCTGACGATCCTGATGGCGGCGTATATCCATACTCTGATAAAGAAACAAGCCGTATCAATCTTTAAACTGAACGCGGTGATCAATATTATTTTCGGCGGTTGCGCCGTTATTGCCCTGCTGGTGATAAATAACCTGGAAAATACCCTGGTATATTCTGCGGATGAGCGCGGGAAATTTATCGGCGCCATTGCGATTTTCCTGTTCTGGATTGCGGTTTCGGTGTTCACGCTGATAAAGGATTGTCGTTACTGGATGCTGGCGGCATTTTGTACCGTGGCAATCAGTTTATCCGTCAGCTCACTGCTGCCGGGCCGGACGGAACGGGCAAACCTGCCGCAGATCTTTATTCAGGATAATATCGCACTGCTGAAAGATGCCCGTTATATTCTGGTTAACAGTGTGGGTGTCGGCACGTCAGCGGCCTGGGAATTACAGCGCAGTGATATTTATATGTTTGACCGCCCGGGCGAACTGAAATACGGATTGAGTGATACCTATCCGGATACCAAATCAAAATTTATTGCACATGATGATTTTGAATCCTGGCTGAAAAATGCCCGTAAAACCGGTAATGTCGCGCTGATCCTGCGTGATCGCCACGGGTTGGATGAAAACGATGTTTCTCCGGCGGATGAATTTGTCACTGATGAAAACCTGACATTACTTTATTACCGGAAAATGCCTTAACACCCGGTAAAATACGGCAAATATTGACTTTCACCCGCAGATATTAATACAGTATTGCGGGTTGAAGGTCTGCCGCACCGGGGATAATACAATGAAAATCATATTCCGTTCTCTGCTTTTTATCTGCGTATTAGCCGTTGTCGGCTGTTCATCAACACCGCGTAAATATCATGCACCGCCGATCAAAACAGAATTATCGGACCCGATTATGGTGATTGCCCAGTTGCGGGAACAATTATCGCAATGGTACGGTACGCCATATCATTACGGCGGAATGGATTTAAACGGCATTGATTGTTCCGGTTTCGTCTACCGGACATTTAATGACCGCTTCGCTATTTCTCTGCCGCGCACCACCAAAGCGCAGACAACCTACGGCACCCGGATCGATGTTGAGGATTTACAGCCCGGTGACCTGGTATTCTTTAAAACCGGCGGCGGCGAGAACGGGCTGCATGTCGGCATTTATGATTCTGACCGTGCCTTTATTCATGCCTCGACCAGTAAAGGTGTGATGCGTTCCAGTCTGGATAACGTTTACTGGAAAAAAGTCTTCTGGCAGGCGCGCAGACTTTAAAATCACCGGGATAAATATGCTATCTTATCGGCAGCCTATTTTTTCCGGGGGACAACATGTCGTCACTTCGTCTTTTTATTTCTGATTCCTTTGATCCGTGGTTTAACCTTGCCGTTGAAGAGTGTATTTTCCGGCAGATGCCTGCTGACCAGCGCGTGCTGTTTTTATGGCGCAATAATGACACCGTGGTTATCGGCCGGGCGCAAAACCCGTGGAAGGAATGTAATACCCGCAAAATGGAATCTGACCATATTAAATTAGCACGGCGCAGCAGTGGCGGCGGGGCGGTATTCCACGACAAGGGAAATACGAATTTCACCTTTATGGCCGGGAAACCGGAATATGATAAAACGGTTTCCACTAATATTATTCTCAGCGGCTTATCCCGGCTCGGCATTTCGGTATCGGCATCCGGCCGTAATGATCTGGTGGTTAACTGCGAAGACGGTGAGCGGAAAATTTCCGGCTCGGCGTACCGGGAAACCAAAGATCGCGGCTTCCATCACGGCACGGTATTAATTAATGCGGATTTAAGCCGTCTGGCGGATTATCTCAATCCGGATCCGAAAAAATTGCAGGCCAAAGGGATCACCTCTGTCCGCTCGCGGGTGACCAATCTGGCGGAAATTATTCCCAGGATTGACCATGAGCAGGTGTGCGAAGCGATTAAAGCTGCGTTCTTTGACTATTACGGCGAAAAGGCGGAAGCGGAACTGATTTCACCGGATTCACTTCCCGATCTGCCGGGATTTGCAGAGACCTTTGCCAGACAGAGCAGTTGGGACTGGAATTTCGGTAATGCACCGGCCTTCAGCCATCTGCTGGATACCCGCTTTAAATGGGGCGGTATTGAACTGCATTTTGATGTGGAGCGCGGGATTATCAGCCGGGCACAGATTTTTACTGACAGTCTTGATCCGGCCCCGCTGGAGCAACTGGCACAACTGCTGACCGGTCAGCGGTACAGCGCTGATGCTGTAACGGCGGTATTCACTGAGCTGATGGCCGGTTATCCCGACATGCAGGATGAACTGACTCAGTTGCGGGACTGGCTGGTGGCAGAGCTTCAGTAAAATATGCCGTTAATCTGAAAGACAATCCGGGCCGGTGCCGTAGGATAGGTCAGGAATAATAAACTGAAGGAGCATATGATGAAAAAACTCATTCCGTTGTTAATCCTGATGGGGGTATCAACCTCCCTGGCGGCAACTGAGCGCGTTACCCTGCATGAAGCGACAGAAAAAGGTGCCGGTAAGGTTATCGGCACCATTGATATTCAGGAAACGGATTATGGTTTGCTGTTTACACCGGCGCTGAATAGGTTACCGCCGGGCGTGCACGGATTTCACATCCACGAAAATCCGTCCTGTGATGCTGCAGAGAAAGAGGGTAAACCGGTAGCTGCACTGGCCGCAGGCGGCCATTTTGACCCTGCAGGTACTAAAATTCATGCCGGGCCATATGCAGACGGCCATTTGGGGGATTTGCCGGCGCTGTATGTGACAGATGACGGTAAAGCGACCACTCAGGTACTGGCACCACGGCTTAAAAAACTCAGCGGGATTAAAGGGCATGCCATTATGGTTCATGCAGGCGGCGACAATCATTCAGATTCACCGGCACCATTAGGTGGCGGGGGAGCACGGATTGCCTGCGGTGTGATAGCAGCAAAATAAAAAATATCCCCGTTTGGCCGGTTGCGGCAGGCGGGGATATTTTTTCAGCTGTTTAGTGTGAACCGCACTCCATAAAACAACGCGGTTCCGGCAGCTGACCGTGATCACGGAATTTTGCCGGTGTGGTATTGAAATGTTTTTTAAAGATGCGGGTAAAGGTTGCCTGTGAGCTGAAGCCATACTGCAACGCGATATCCAGAATAGACATATCGTTATCGCGCAGAGATTTAGCTGCTTCCAGCAGGCGGCGCTTACGGACATACTCACCTAATGTGCATCCCTTGATATCTTTGAAAATACGCTGGAGATGCCATTTTGAATAACCGCTCTTATCCGCAATAGTATCAATCTTGATCCCTTCATTGCGCTGTAACTGGGTTTCCAGCCATTTGATAATATCGTTCACTACACTTTCTGACATGTTCACCTCCCAAAATCGGGCTTACAATCTATAAATTCTAATAGTCACATATGTTATTAACCATATTTTATGAATTTTCCAAGAATTGTGTAGGCAAATCGTGCCTTTCATGATTGAGAATCATTATCAGACCAATAGATGAAACCAATTGTTTTATCACCAGCATATAGCACCATATGTCACCAATTATAGTTTCAAAATCGATAGAATCTGCCGACGATAAATATAATTCAGGATGGTTATGTCACAGCAATTTCGGTTTCTTTTTGGGGCAATGGGACGTTTTTTTATGCTGGCACTGATTATGGCTGCCAGTACAGGTCTGTTGTTTGTTGATATTCTGGTTCTTAAGAATGATTTGGGTGAAGACTCGGTGACAGAAATTGTTGCTGAGGTGATGCTGCTGGCAGTGATTGTGCTGTTTTTCCGCAAAGGGCTGCGGGAGCCGGAGGACAGGGCGGGCTTTTTTCTGATTGCCGGTTTTTTTGCCAGCATGCTGATCAGGGAATTGGATCAGATTTTTGACTATATTTCCCACGGAGCATGGTTCTGGTTTGCTGTCCCGGTCTCACTGATTGCGATTATCTATGCTTTTCTGCATCCTCGCTCGGCGGTTAACGGGCTGTACCGTTTTGTCTCACATCCGGCATACGGCATGATGGTTACCGGTTTGCTGGTGGTTCTGGTCTTTTCCCGTCTGTTCGGTATGGGAATTTTATGGCGCGGTATGATGGGTGATGATTTTAACCGGCTGGCAAAAAACCTGGCCGAAGAAGGTTGTGAATTGCTCGGCTACACCTTATGTCTGCTTTCGGCAATCATGTTTTGCCGCAAACAACGGGTTACGGCAAAACCTGAACAACATTAAGGCGCAAGTAACACAGATGTATTGCCGGTAAGCGGATGGCGGAGCGTTATCAGGTCTGCCTGATAAGTTTCCGCCAGTACCGTTTTTTGCAGCACCCCGCCCGGTGTTCCCTGACGGACAATGCGCCCGTTATTCAGCATTATGACGTGATCAGCATATAAAGAGGGCAGATTCAGATCATGCAGAATACATAAGACCGCCAGGGAAGTTGTATTTACCCGCTGTTTCAGCATCCGCATCAGGTGTTGCTGGTGGTGAAGATCCAGTGCGGCAGTCGGTTCATCCAGTAATAACAGACGAGGGAGAGGCAGCGGACAGCTTAGTTGCATCAGTGCGCGCGCCAGATGAACCCGCTGTTGTTCACCACCGGAAAGCTGATACCAGCGTTTCTCCAGCAGTGGTTCACAGGCCGTCAGGTGTATCACTTCATCAATAGTTATCTGGTGTGTGTATTCTCTGTGCAAATCCCCCAGCGCAATAACATCTCTGACCCGGCAGGGGGCAGAGACAACACTTTGTTGTGTCATTACCGCCCTGATTTGTGCCAGAGCACCGGAAGACCAGGACGCCATTGGTTTTCCGCGCAGCATGATCTGCCCGCTGTCACAGGGATAATAGCCGCTGAGTAAACGAAGAAGGGTTGATTTACCTGCGCCGTTCGGGCCGGTAACCGCAGTGATGGTTCCGCAGTGCAAAGCCAGGGAGATATCACTGACTACCGGCTGCCCGTGGCGGGAGAAACTGACATTCTCTGCAACCAGCACCGGTGGCGGATTATTGACGGTTATACGGGGCATATCATTCCTTCACAGAGAAAATCAGCCAGAGAAAATAGGGTGCGCCAAGCAGTCCGGTCAGTAATCCGACCGGGATTTCTGCCGGTACCACCAGCGTGCGGGCGAGTGTATCGGAGAGCAGTAACAGCAGTGCACCGGCAAGGGCTGATGTCACCAGCAGAAGCCGGTGGTGCCAGCCGAAAATCATACGCATCAGGTGCGGGATAACCAGGCCGATAAAACCGATAATCCCGCTCAGTGCCACGGCAATACCGGTGAGCAGGGCACTTACCAGCAGGACACACTGTTGTGTCCGGCGGACATTCACCCCGGCATAGTGCGCTTCTTCTTCCCCCAACTGAATTATATCCAGCGGACGTGCCAGTCTGAATGCGGCATAAAACACAGGGAGTGCCAGTACGATCGCAGGCAGAAGCAAAGTCCAGCTGATGTGCCCGGTGCTGCCCATCATCCACAGTGAAAACTGGCGTAATTCTCTATCATCACTCAGGTAATTGAGCACGCCGACAAAGGACATGCTGATTGCATTAACGGCAATGCCGTACAGCAACAGACGCAGCAAAGGCTGACGGCGGCGGTTGAGCAGAAAAATCAGCCCGCTGATACAAAGTGCACCGCTGAAGGCAGTAATAATATGCAGGTACAGTGTGACTGCACCACTCAGATAAGGCGCGATAAAGACAATCCCCAGTGCCACCGCAACGGCTGCGCCGCTGCTGATCCCGAGCAAACCGGGGTCTGCCAGCGGGTTGCGGAATAATCCCTGCAATAATACCCCGGCGGTGGCCAGTGCCATACCCACCAGAACTGCCAGAACAATCCGCGGCAGACGGACAGATAACCAGATCTGCCAGAGTTGCGGGGTTACTTCACCCCGCAGGAATGCACTGACAGAAACCGGCAGTCCGCCGGTATTCATGGCAGTTAATATCATGATCACCAACAGAAAGCAGAGACACAGGCGGCGCAGATGAAAAGCAGGCGGATTATTCATAACACGGCTGCCGCCTCCATTGCTTTACGTAACTGATGCAGTGTATCCGGAGTTTGTAACCCGAAGCCGAGAAACCCCATATCATCAGCCACCAGTACCCGCTTATGTTTCCCGGCTGGTGTCTGAGCCAGTCCGGGTAACTGCCACAGATTGCCGGTGTTGCCGAGAGAAGCCAGACCACTGCGGGTTATCACCACTAAATCGGGCTGAGCGGCAATCATCCCTTCTGCGGACAGCGGGCGATAACGGCGGAAAGAAGCGGCTGCGTTTCTTCCGCCGGCACTGCGGATAAGGCTGTCTGCTGCCGTATCTGTACCGGCTGCCATCGGGGCGGTACCGGTGTGGCTGAGCAGAAACAGCACATTCACCGGCAGAGGTGTCTGCGATACAGCATCCAGTTTCCGGTTAATGTCAGCGACCAGTCCGGCGGCGGCTGACTGCAAGGCAAGAGCATCAGCAATCTGACGGACTTTCGCGGTAATGGCCGGCAGCTCTGCCGCGGCACTGACAGTGACGACAGGGATACCCGCCGCGCTGATCTGCGATAACACGGCAGAAGGATAAGCCAGTTCACTGGCGAGGATCAGTGAAGGCTGAAGCGACAGCAGACCTTCCGCATTCAGAAGCCGCAGATAGCCGACATCCGGCAACTGAGTGACCTGCGGCGGATGCTCACTGGTGGTATCACGGGCAATGACCCGGTCACCGGCACCGAGTGCAAAGACAATCTCAGTGACATCACCGCCCAGGGTAATAATGCTGCCCTGCATACTGCGTGCAGGCGGAAAAAAACAGAGCAGCAGTAGCAGGAGGACATATCTTTTCATGCCGCCGCCTCACCGCCGCAGTCTGTCAGCAGGGTATTAATCTGACTGCGCCAGAGAGCCTGTTCCGGTTCGCCTTCGGTACGCTGTCCGAACAGCTGGGCGATAGCCTGACCGTTTTTATCAAATAATTCCAGGCTGGTGACAATACCGTCTTTGGTGGGTTTGCGGGTAATCCAGGATTCCGCAACAGCCGATTCGATCAGATGGAGAGTGAAGGACGGATTGAAAATATTGATCCAGTGCTGTCCGTCGCGGGGGCTGATATAAGGTTCAACCCGGCCAACGGCGCCGGTAAAAATCTGTACACAGCCCCGGTTGGCGACAAAGATCATAATGTCATTCTGTTCTTCCGTGCACTGTGCGAGCAGACGTGACAATGCGCTGTTATCCACCCGCTGCGCCAGGGTGTTATCCACACAGCGGAATGCCTGCAAGCGGTTGATATTAAATCTTTTTAACAGAACAAAAAATTGATGAACATCCGTCATTTGCTGCCAGTGACGGGTAAATTCAGCCTGCTGCTCCGGTGTCAGTGATGTGCAGGCCGGGATGACGGCCGGTTCCGGAACAACCGGCGGATTATCATACGCGGCGAACTGTGCCGTCAGGTGATGCCAGACACCCATATCCGTATCAGCGGTGGTATAAATTTTGTGGACAGCATCGCCGTGGCGATCAAAAAACTGGAGGCTGTGGCGCAGGCCGCGCGGAGTATTTTCCGCGAAGGCAAATACTGTCTGCCACTGAGACAGGAAAAAGCGTAAATCCAGCCCGTACGGGTTCAGCAGCAGGCAGGCGTGTTCCCCGAATTCAGCATTATCATAGGTGCCGGTATGTTCATGTACCGCGTGGTCATTGCGGGTGATGCCTTTCAGCTCCCCGGCGGTGCCCAGCAGCCGGAAAATGGCTGGGATATCCGGGGTGAGGCGGCAGGCGTCATAACCGGTCCGGCAGTGTGCCAGTTCTGCCTCGGATATGCCCATCTCAGCGGCGATATCACGGGCGTGGATAAGATGTCCCTGTTCTTTCAGGGCAAGGTAACGGGAGAGTGTTTCACTGTGCATAGCAGATCCTTACTTTTTCGTGATCTGCACCAAACCGGCGCAGACCGGATAACCGGTATTAAAAAGTAAGCTGGCTGCCTTAAGAAAACAGGTGGCTGGCCTGTGTGTTATTTGGTCAGAATGAGTTTTCCGTTTTTGGTCCGGCGCAGGTGATATTCCTCATTCTGGTGGCGGATGATAATTTGTATTAATAAACAGTCATTAATGGTGGAGGATATATATGGAATGTATTTTATTATATTGTTTTTGCGTGTTATTTTATTAATTTAGTATCATAGCTAGTCATAAGTAGTCATCTTATTTTTCCTTAAATCATGAAAAATGTGTACATATCTGTGTACATAAAATATCATCTTAGCAGCTAATTTTTGAGGTTAAGAGATATGGCATTAACAGATTCATGGCTCCGTTCAGTATCAGGTAAAACTGCGGAAAAAATAGTAACAAAAGCAGACCGGGATGGGGTATCAGTCAGGGTAACCCCAAAGGGAAAGGTTATATTTCAGTTTCGTTACCGCTGGGATGGAAAAGCCGAAAGAATTGATGTAGGGACATACCCTGCTACCAGCCTGAAAGATGCTAGGGAGGCCGCTCTGTTTTATCGCGGTGAACTTGAGCAATTGCGAAACCCGCGTGTCGTAAAGCAGAATAAAATACAGCAGGCAGTTACGGCGAAAACTGTTGAGGGAGTAATTCGTTTATGGTGGGAAAAATCCATGGACGGTGTGAAGGTTAACGCCAAACAGATCCTCCGCTCCTTTGAGATTCATGTATTTCCAAAAATAGGGAAGTATCCGCATGATGAAACTGATCTGCATATGTGGCTTTCATTGATTGAAGCACTGGCCGAACGGTATCCGGCAGTGGCTGATAAAGTATTACAAAATACGAAACTGGCCCATGCATGGGGGATCAGACGCGGAATCATTAATAATAGTCCGTTGGCGAATGTATCATCTGCCGATCTTGGTATTGTTGAGAATCAGGGGGAAAGGGTTCTGTCTGATGACGAAATAAGGCTGTTATTTTCATTGATAGATGAGCCGAGCTACAACCTCAGAAATCGCTGTATTATTAAATTGTGCCTACTTTACGGGAACAGGATTGGTGAGTTGATGAAGGCCAAAGTTAAGCATTTTGATTTCACCGAACGGGTCTGGGCTGTTCCACCAGAAAATCATAAAACCGGACGCAAAAGTAAAAAGCCAATTTTAAGGCCGATAATTGATCCGGCTGAGGTGTTGCTGCGTGAACTGATAGCCATTAACAATGGTAGTGAATATCTTTTGCCATCTCCTAACGGTGGAAAATTAACACAGGGTGGGCACCTTTATATTCCCGTATTGCTTAATAAAAAAATGGCCCCCCATTTTAATGAATACACTACATGGTCTATACACGATCTGAGAAAAACTATGCGGACCCGCATGTCAGAAATAACTGCGCCACATGTTGCAGAAATTATGATCGGCCATAAATTACCGGGGGTATGGCAGGTGTACGACAAGTACACCTACCTTAATGAGCAGAGAAAAGGGTATGAGGAGTGGTGGGATAAACTGACTAAAATCGCTTACCATTCTCCCAGTCAAAAATATCCTGCTTGAGAAAAATTAATTCTTTTGATTTAAATTTTGGCTTCGGGAAACCTTCGCGTTTTTGTTTTCCGTTGCCTGCCCAAACCCTGATAGTGTGAGGTTTCACATCATACCGATCTGCCAGGTCGCTGGTTTTAAACCACGGTGATTCCTGTTTGCTGATATCGCTCATTTTTCACACTCCTTTTTATGCCCGTTCACCAATACTGCATTTGCCACTGCTGCAGGCGTACCTTCCCACTTTGCCTCAAAGATAATGCCATTCAGGTGGTACTGACTGAGGTCATCCAGCGTTTTAGGTAATGTGTCAGCAGGGAAGCCGTTCAGCACGGTATCGGCGGTCTGATTAACCGCCATTTCGATAACCTGCTCAGTGGTAAAGCCTGTTTTCCGGTAACCGGCAGCCCAGACAGCATCTGTAATATCAGACGGGTCATGACCGGCGGCCGTGATAATTTTCACCAGGTGCAGATCAGTTCTTTTCATCATTTGATCCCCTTGGCAGCACGCCAGACTTCAAACATGCGGCGAACAATTTCACGGGCATAATTGCCTTCCATGTCCCGCTTTAAACTGTACCGGCTGCCGTACATGCGGCGGATCATCGCTTCAAATTGTTTGTTCATGGCTCACCTTCCTGACTTTCTTATTCCGCTTTTTACCCGTCATTGTCGGGGTTAACTTCGGCGCAACGACCTGTGGTGCTGGTGGGCGGGGAAGGTATATCCCCGCTCTGATGTAATACCGTTGGCGCATATCGTGAATAATCCGCTGTGTATACTCCCGTCCGTCATCCACATGGTGGAGCGCCTTTATCAGCGGGTCGTCGTACACACCGATTTCGTAATCATCTTCCTGCAGGCTCATCGTGACACCTCCCGGCAGATAATCTTATGTGCCCGGCGGACATGGTTCTGTTTGCCGTACAGAGTAGTCACGCGGAATAACAGGCCGGTGGTTGATTGCTGAACAGGAGTACGGAGCAGGGCAGTGTCAACCAGGCGGTTCAGTTTCCGGTGTTCGGTGATGAAGGAATGGATCACCACCTTGGCTATGTTGCCGTTTGAGATAAATTCGATTTTCATTTTTCACCGTCCTTAGTGCATGGTGGGCATTGCAGGAAAACTGCCATTAGCTTCCAGCTCGCGGATATAACCATCATGAAGAAGGCACAGACCTTCGCGTCCCTTTTCTGATAGCCGTGGCCCGTGTTCAACGCTGATATCAAGAAAATCAATATAGGTTTTGATAGTGAAATCAGCCCAATAATCATTCCCGAATATCTCGATCATAATTTGTTCCAGCACTTCACTCAGCGAGAGACGCAGTGGTGCCGGGTAAATGGTCAGTATTGATTCCCCGTTGCTGTAAACGGTCGCAATATCAGTACCTCCCTCGTTATTTGGCACTTCCATCGTACCGTTCTTTTCCTGCTGCTCCCGTATAAAGCAGGCGGCTACCACCCAGCGCCATACTGAAACGCGCTGCACAGGCGTCAGAGTGTCAGGATCATCAGCTAACTTTCCCATGACGGCAGCGGCCAGATACAAACCACTTAATAAATCTTCGTCATATTGGCCAGATTCAAGTGCGCTGACTGAATCTGAGTAAGTGATCAGAGTGCCATCGTCAGAGAGAACACCATTGCCGGCATCAGTAAAGTTCATAATTATTTTTCCTCCCAGCCGATAGCCTGAAACAGGCCCATATTCGGGTGATACCACTTTGTTCCCCGGCGCTCGGCTTCCTTCATTACCTGTTGCAGTGTGTTCATGAACGGCTGCACGGCCACAATAGCGCGGCGTGAAAGCAGGCCGTCCGGCGTAAGGAACTCGTGGGTATCAGTCGGGATCTGATATTGCTTAACCAAAGTCCGGCACTTCGCGTCAGTCAGACCGCTTTTTGCTTTTAACTGGCTGAATCCGGCGTAGCCTTCGCGCATAGAGCCTTTTTTGATCTGCTCGATGGTTTCTGCAACATGGACAACCTTTTGCTCAATACCAGCCATGCGACGTTCCTGCTCCAGATTGGCCATCGCCATTGCTGCGATAAGTTCAGCCTGTGATTTTGGACGGGCGCGTTCCTGTTCCAGTTCTTTCCAGCGGTCAACCAGGCAGGCAGTAAATTCAGGGGACAGTCTGGCGACAACGACAATACTGTCCCGTTTACCATCTTCACCTTCGAAAACATAATGCTTTTGCTCAACTGCGAAGCCTAAGTTATTGATATTTTCGGAGAACGCCGTTGGCGGTTTCCGGATAATGCCGGAGTCCACAAGGCGTTCTATGCTGCGTTTTACGTCAGAGTGACGACTGCCAACGAGATCGGCGATATCAATACTGGTCATTGATGCTTTGGTGCTGATTAATTCGTTCATAATTAAACTTCCTTTAATTCAACTTTTAATTTTTTGGCTAACCGGCGTTGCTTTCTGTTTAATGGCATCCGAATTTCATCGCCGCATTTTCAAATTGAGATAAGTGTTTGCAGACATTGGTATAATCTTTAACTTCATCCCTTTCTAAACTCATGCCTTGAGGTATAGTCATGTCTGCGAAACCTTGTTGCGTTCTGCTGCGTTTTCTTTTGCCCATCACAAACCCTCTACGATTTTAATTTTTGATTTAATCAGGCAGCGTTCCATTGCCTGTTTACTTGTTTTTTCCTGTTTGCTTAATACGGCACCATTACCGGGCGCGGCTAAATGAAATGCCTTGTTATATTGCTCTGCTGCACGGCGATATAATTTCCGCGTTTCTAAGCTGCTGCCTGATATCATCAGGTCATTAAACAGGATCATTCTTAAATTCCTTTCTGTGCATGTTTTCAGCAATTAACTCTGTAATTAAACTAATAAACATTTCCCCGTCTGGTGTGATGTTTCCGTTTTTGTTGTAGTAGTTGGCATATGAATCAAGTATCTGCTGCACGGTATAACCCGTGTCCTTACATGCCTTATTTTCATAGAGCGATATCAGCGCCTGTGTCAGTACCTCAGCATCTAAATCAATCTGATATTGCACACCATCTACAGAGCGTTTAAATGATGCCGATTTACCTTTCTTTTTCAGATGGTGAAAGAAAGCATCAGTGAACGACTTTCTTCTGTTTGATAAAATGTTGTTATTTTCCATAATAGATATCCTGATTTGAGATAAGGGAATTCCCCAGCGCAGGCGCTGTAATTAAAAGTTATTTTTGATTTCTGTTATTTATTAATGGCTGACTTTAATTTCCATGATGCAATTGATAAAGCTTCTTGTGCGTCAGTTGCTTTTTTTATGGCTTTTTTATGCTCAGTTTTTAATTTCATAATTTCGTTTTCACGGCACAGTGCCGCTTTTAATTCGTTTAGCACTTCGTTTTTGTGTTCAAGGTATTCAGGTGTTATTTCTCCTGTTTTATTAGCCGGAGTGCCGTCTTCAAGCGCAGTTTCTTCATCAGGGTAATTAGTTGGCTTACCTTCGGCGCGGAACTGCTTTTCAGCGATAATGTAGGCCAGTTTATTCAGTGCGCCGCCCTGGCTGAGGTAAGCGTGATTAGCACCGGATACAATATACACAGGGCGCATTTCAATAGTGATTTCACCCTTTGATGCTTTTTCGATTGCTTCAAATTTATTAGTCATGATTGTTCTCTAAAGTTAAACAATGCGGATATGCGATTTCCAATTTCAGGGCGTAAATACATAATTATCTTTGCTTGCCCTGATGCTTTATGGGGCTCTGAAAATGAATCAACTAATTCATAATCATCATTAACCAACTTATATAGGTTACACTCCCAGCGTGTTGAACTGCTCTGCCTGAATTCAGTGATAAATTTAGCTATTGGCGTATTCATTATTTTTCGGGTAACGAGTTCATTACATTTAATATAATTCATGATCTTTACCTGATGATTTTAATAGTAAGGTTTTTATTGAGTTTGATTCTTAATTCCACTGGCAGTAATTCCTGTCATTAAAACCAGTTCATTAATAAGTCCGTTATAACGTGCTGCTTCTGCCGGGTAATCTACAGACAGTCTGTTTATCAATGGAGCTATTTCGGCTCTTAATTCCTTCGCGTAATTACTGGCGTAGGTAGCTGTTTTGTATAAATCAGAATTGTTGTGACTTATAATTATTTTCTGTGACATGTCACGACTCCTTTCTCTGTGCGTTTTCTTCAATCAGCCAGCAGGCGACGCTGCCAGATAACTCATGAGCCAGTTCAATGAGGTTGTCGGTTATCGGGTTACCTGTGAATTCCCCGCTAATCGTGAATAATAAGGCGTTTAATTGAGCTGCTTTATTGGTCACCGTCTCTAATTTAATTTCATGCGCCATGTCACACCGCCAGCGGAAACGAGCCGCAAAGATATAGTCAGAACCAACGATATTTTGTGCACTGATATCGTTTTTGGCTTCAATATGTCGGCGCTTATTCCAGTTATCGCGGTTTACGAAGATATAAGTGAACATGGATGCACCAACTGCTGTACGGATATCCACTTCTGACACATCGCTATTTGACATACAATGTATAGTCGGCATTTTTTAAACCCTCACTTTGTGTTTGTAAGGTGATTTAAAACCAAAGTTGTATTTGTGTCAACAACCAAAGTTGTTTGTATGTGAGGATATATGCTTTTATTTAGTTAATTGGTTGTTTTCTATTGTGTATTTTTTTTAAGAAAATCGTCACGATTGGACGCAGATCACACGGGCGGGGGGAATTGCAGGCACAAAAAAGCCCTCGCGGGGAG